>Ga0302296_1001654_pt1 | contig 15675 bp, 8 predicted proteins | sample III_Fen_N3_1_FD_194546 | JGI IMG/M metagenome (GOLD analysis project Ga0302296, IMG submission 194546) | Peat permafrost microbial communities from Stordalen Mire near Abisko, Sweden - III_Fen_N3_1 | ecosystem: Environmental > Terrestrial > Soil > Wetlands > Permafrost | place: Sweden: Abisko...
CGACACCTGCTTTCAGGCGCACAGACAGCCTCGGTGCGATTGCTTTGCCTGAATTATTATTTGAAATTACAAGGACTTCAGCACCATCTTTCAGCGCCATTTCTGCGATAATACTTGTATACGCCTGACTATCAAACACATTAAGTATATCACTGCTTATATTTAATATCTTATTTGCTCCATACTTTCCGAGCTTTTGCAGTTCACTGTCATCAACTTTTCCAATTGAAACTACTGTGACAGACGATTTCATCATTTTTGCAATGGCTGCCGCATAGGAAATGAGTTCAAATGAAAGCTTCTTGAATTTTCCTTCCCAATTCTCGGTATATACTAGTACTGACATAATGATCTAATTTACTGTTTATTAACTAATTATCAGATTACTTTTGCTTCATTCTGCAAAAGATCAAGAAGTTGTGCCGGATTTTCAGCATCAACAAATTTACATGCAGCTCTCGGAGTTGGTTTTTCAAATTCCACTATCTGAGTAAGCGGTTCAACCGGAACTGGTTCAATAAGTTTGATTGGCTTCGATCTGGCCATCATTATACCACGCATAGCTGCGATCCTTGGTTCTTTTGCAATCCCCTTCTGCACTATGGCAACAAATGGAGCGGGAACCGTAACTATTTCCTTCCCTCCGTCAATTTCACGGTTCAGAACCGGTTGTCCATTCTCAAATTTTATACCTGAAACAGCTGAAACGGATGGCAATCCCAATAATTCGGCAATCATTCCTCCAACCACCGAACCATTGTAATCACTTGACTCAATACCACACAAAACTACATCAAACTGTTCCTTTTTTATTACCTCGGCGATCTGAGATGCTACAAACCATGCATCCGCAGATACAGCATTTACTCTAATTGCATCATCAGCTCCGATAGCCAGAGCTTTCCTGATTGTCGGCTCTGCTGAAGCCGGACCAACATGGATTACTGTTACGGATTTAATGCCATTTGCTGCATCGTCCTTAAGTTCAAGGGCACGGGTAAGAGACAATTCGTCCCATGGGTTAATTACCCACTGAATACCGGTAGTGTCAATTGAAGTATTTCCTTCGGCAAATTTGATTTTTGTCGTTGTGTCTGGAACATTACTGATACAAACCAGAATTTTCATCTAAACTTTATTATTAGTTAATTAACTTGTTATAAATTGTTTAACAGATACAATTGCGTGTTCTTCAACATATGAGGCGGCAAATATAATAATTTATGATTCACAATCAAATCATATAAAAAGCATGTTTTATGCATGTTCGAAATAAAATATTAATTTAATTGGCTCTATTACTGATTTATAAAGCATATAAAAATTTAATTTCCAATAACCGGTCGAGAAATACATATAAGGGCTGATTTTTACATTTATGAAAAAAGTCGCAGCTATAACACGCGAATCAGCAATTTAGATATAAATTCGCGCTCATTAAAAATCCCACAATTGATTTGAGCAAGCAGGTAAAAACATATGGTGCTGTAGTTTTGTCGATGATCTTCTGGGCCTTCTCTTTTATCTGGTTCAAGGAAGCAAACAAGACATACCATCCAATCACAATCGTCTTCATCAGACTTTTATTTGCAGTGATTCTGATGACGATATTTCTTGTTGTCACAAAGAATTACATGAAGATTAAGAAAGGTGACTGGAAACTTTTTTTCATGCTTGCGACGTTTGAACCATTTTTTTATTTTCTGGGTGAAAGTTTTGGTCTCACCTATGTTTCAGCAACAGTATGTTCCGTCCTTATTTCCACAATTCCGGTTTTTGCAACTATCGGAGCATGGATTCTCTTTAAAGAGAAACTTAAAATCATCAACTATGCGGGTATTATACTATCATTTATTGGAGTTCTTGTTTTTATCATGAATAAAGACGGAAGTCTTTCATTCAGCGTCAAAGGTCTGGGGTTACTGACTCTTGCAGTATTTTCGGCTGTAGGCTATAATCTCACCCTCAGCCGGCTTGTTGGCTCGTACTCCCCTGTTTACATAGTAAATGTTCAGAATATTATCGGAGCAGTACTTTTTCTTCCGCTCTTCTTAATTCTTGATTTTAAACATTTTGTGACAATGCCTTTTACGCTGGAGATGTTCAAACCAATCATAGAACTATCTCTCTTTGCTTCATGTGGAGCCTTTATCCTTTTTGCGTATTCAGTTAAAAATATCGGTGTTACAAAGGCAAATGTCTTTTCCAACAGCATACCGGTTTTCACTGCTCTCTTTTCCTTTATGCTTATGGGCGATAAGCTTTCTCTCCAGAACATTATAGGAATGGCTGTTGTAATAGCCGGCTTGTTAATGTCACAAATGAACGGATCAAGAAAAAGCAGTGAAGAGGAAGCTCTTGCCCTTACTGGTAAGACTGCATGACTAATTTCAGATTGCTTACAGGTGGTCATTAATCCAAATCTACTACTCCGGTCCGTTAAGATAAATCATACTATATTTGTGAAGTAATCCTAGCTATGAAAAAGAAAGTCCTGTACTTACTTTTCTTAATCGTAGTTTCCTCACCTTCCTTTTCCCAGACAGGAGGTGATAATATCTACGAATTTCTGAATCTCACCCATTCAGGGCTTGTCTCATCCCTGGGAGGAACTAATGTTTCTATAACCGGGAGCAATCTTAACATGGCCTATCATAATCCTGCTCTTCTTAATTTCTCGATGAATAAAAATCTGGCGCTCAATTATGTTAATTACTTTGCCGGAATAAACTACGGCCTGGCTATGTTTTCAAGATCATATCCCGGTGCAGGAAACTTTGGAATAGGAATAACATATCTGAACTATGGCACCTTCACAGGGGCAGATGTGAGCGGAACAATCACCGGAAATTTCAGTGCCGCTGAGTATGCTCTTTCTCTGATCTATTCACGTGAAATAGATTCCCTGCTTTCCGTCGGAATTACTTTTAAACCAGTACTGTCACAACTTGAAAAATACAATTCAGCTGGATTTGCTTTTGATATTGGCGCATCGTGGCATAACCGGTCTAACCAGTTCTCTGCTGGAATTGTAATTAAAAATGCCGGATACCAGGTCACTACATATGCAGGAGAACCTCGTCAGCCGCTGCCTTTTGAAATACAAGCCGGCATTTCGCAGCGTCTGCCGCATGCTCCATTCAGATTTTCACTGACCCTGAGACACCTTGAGAAATTTGACCTGACTCATCAGTATATTTTGCCAGCACCCGCTGATAGTAAGAAGACGGGCTCGGATTTCCTTGAAAATTCACTTAGGCATGCCATAATTGGGGTAGAGCTTATTCCTCACAAAAACTTTTATCTGAGTGCCGGTTATAACTATCAGAGAAGAAGGGAATTGCAAATCGATTCAAAAGTTTCAACCGTTGGATTCTCATGGGGTTTCGGAATAAATACATCTGTACTAAATATTGAATTTGGAAAGGCTACATATCATCTTGCCGGATCGTCAACAAATGTCTCCCTTATAGTAAAACCAGATCTCTTCTACAGAAAGAACCGGAACTAAGCCACTCTTGTCTTATAAAAGTTAAATTCTCATCTTTGCAATCAAAATAACGGTGTCGGGGGATAAAATGAACAAAAAACTGATTATAGCAATTGACGGGTATTCTTCATGCGGTAAGAGCACATTTGCCAGGCTCATTGCAAAGGAGCTGAACTATATCTTTATAGATAGTGGAGCAATGTACAGAGCCGTGACACTGTTTTGTATGAGGAAGAATTATATCAACAACTACAGCATGAACAGGCTTGCCATACTGTCTGAAATAAAAGATATTCATATAGATTTTGTCTTTAATCCTGATCTGAATGAATATGAGACATTTTTGAACTCAGAAAATGTTGAAAAGGAGATCAGGAGCATGGAAGTTACCGGGCATGTGAGCCAGATAAGCCAGATTCACGAGGTAAGGGAGAGGATGGTTGAGCTCCAGCGTGAAATTGGGATCTCAAAAGGAATTGTAATGGATGGCCGCGACATAGGTACGGTTGTTTTTCCTGATGCAGATTTAAAAATCTTTATGACAGCATCTGTAGAAGTTAGAGCCGGGAGAAGATTCAATGAGTTGAAAAACAAAGGAATTAATGTTGACTTCGAAGAGATCAAGAGAAGTATAATTGCACGTGATATTGCCGATGAAAACAGGGATATAAGCCCATTGAGAAGAGCTGATGACGCCATTATTCTTGATAACAGCAGAATGACAGTAGAAGAACAGATGGTATGGGTCAGAAAGATAATTGACAATAAGAAAAATGGTAGTTGAGACTGACAGGCAATCGGGATTTTGTTTTGGTGTCCAGAATGCTGTGAAAATTGCCGAAAAAGCTCTGATTAACGGAGAAAAAGTCTTTTCACTGGGTTCTATTGTACATAATGACAAGGAAGTCGACCGCCTCTCATCTCTTGGGTTGGTATCAATTGATCACAACCAGTTCAGTACCCTCACAAATTGCAAGGTTCTCATCCGGGCACATGGAGAGCCTCCTGAGACATATGCCATTGCTGAAAGAAACAATATAACAATAGTTGAAGCCACATGCCCTATAGTTAAAAGACTCCAATCCAAAATCAGGGAATCATGGATAAAAACCAAACAGGGCGATGGACAGGTAGTTATTTTTGGTAAACCCGGGCATGCAGAAGTTGTAGGTCTGCAGGGCCAGATTAACAATGAGGGAATACTGGTGTCGGGCACTGATGATTTTAAAAAAATCGACATTTCAAAACCGGTCTATCTTTTTTCACAAACAACCATGAGTGTAAGTGAATACAGCAAACTTGCTGAAATTCTGCGTATAAGAATGGAGGAAAGCGGTATAATCGATCCCGGCAATAACCTTGTAATTAATAAAACGATCTGCGGACAGGTTTCAAACCGCGAACCGCATCTAAAAGCCTTTGCAAAAAAGCACGATGTCATAATTTTTGTTAGCGGGCGTGAAAGCTCGAATGGCAAAATGCTTTACTCTGTCTGTAAAAATGTCAATCCGGATACTCATTTTGTGTCGAGCGAGGAAGAACTTGATCTTTTATGGTTCACCGGGAAGAAATCAGTCGGGATCTGTGGGGCAACTTCGACACCGAAATGGCTTATCGAAAACATAAGAGATATCATATCAAATATCTGACTATTGCATTGTTCCGTCATTTGTAAGGCTTAAAAAATTGTATTACCTTTGTTGACTTATTTTAGAACAATTATTTATGGCAAAAATTAAAAAAATCGGGGTATTGACTTCCGGAGGAGACGCTCCGGGTATGAATGCAGCTATTCGCGGCGTTGTCAGAACTGCAGTTTACAATGGGTTGGAAGTTATGGGTATCCGTCAGGGTTACCAGGGAATGATAGATGCAGATTTTATACCGATGCAATCATCAAGTGTAAGTGATATTATTCAGAAAGGCGGAACAATACTAAAAACTGCAAGATGTGAGGAGTTCAGACATCCGGAAGGCAGACTTAAAGCGTATAATAATCTAAAAAATGCTCAGATTGACGGAGTTGTGGTAATTGGTGGAGATGGGTCGTTTACAGGTGCAAGGCTTTTTAATGAAGAATTTGATATACCATTTGTAGGAATCCCTGGAACTATTGATAATGATATTTATGGTACAGATTATACAATTGGCTACGATACAGCATTAAATACTGTAGTTGAAGCTGTCGACAAAATCCGGGACACAGCCAGTGCTCATAACAGGATGTTTTTTGTTGAGGTTATGGGCGCAGAAGCAGGATTTATTGCCCTGTACAGTGGAATTGCAACAGGGGCTGAAGCGATTATCATACCCGAGATAAAAGGAGCTGAGCAAAACCTGAAAGAGATGATCGAAGCGGGTAACACACGAAAGAAATCAAGTAATATTATCATAGTTGCAGAAGGTCACCAGGAAGGTGGTGCTTTTGCAATGGCTGAAAAGGTAAAAAATGACTTTAAAGAGTATGACGTAAGAGTCTCGGTACTAGGACACCTGCAGCGTGGCGGATCACCCTCAGCTATTGACCGTGTAAATGCCAGCCGTCTTGGACACGCGGCAGTTGAAGCACTTATTGACGACCAGAAAAGTGTTATGGTAGGAATTATGAATGGGGAGATAACTCTCGTTCCCTTCCGCAGGGCAGTTAAACTTCATAAAGACGTCAACCATAACCTTGTTGACCTGGCTAAAATATTATCTGTTTAGAAAATCATATTATATGTCGTCATCGAAAGTCTATTTTACTAACCTAAGGGCAAAACCGTCACAGAATCTTTTTAAAAAACTTGAGGCACTAATCTTAAAAGCAGGAATTGAACAAATAGATTTTCAAAAGAAAATAGTTGCCGTGAAACTGCATTTTGGTGAACCGGGAAACCTGGCATACCTGCGTCCAAATTATGCAGCAAGGATTGTAAAATTCCTTAAATCGAAAGAAGCTATTCCATTTCTGACTGACTGTAACACATTATATTACGGAAGAAGATCGAATGCACCCATGCACCTTGAAGCAGCATTTGAAAATGGATATAATCCACTTTCAACAAATTGCCCTGTAATTATTGGTGATGGAATCAAGGGCACCGATTATCGTGAAATTGAATTAAATCTTGAATACTGCAACACAGCAAAAATTGGAAGTGCCATTGCTGACTCGGATATTATAATATCAATGAATCATTTCAAAGGTCATGAGATGACAGGATTCGGCGGGGCTCTTAAAAACCTCGGCATGGGCTGTGCCTCAGTAGGCGGCAAGTTATTTCTGCACTCCGGATCCTCACCTGAGATCTATGAGAAAAACTGTACCGGATGCAGAGTATGTGAGAAATACTGTGCACATGATGCCGTTTCTGTTGGTAAAGATAAAATTGCACATATAGATTATGAAAAGTGTGTGGGTTGCGGACAATGTGTTGCCGTATGCCAGTATGATTCAGCCAGGGTTGTATGGCAGAATTCTTCAGAGACGGTTTGCAGGAGAATTGCAGAATATAGTTTGGCTGTTGTAAGAAATAAACCTTCTTTCCATATTAATTTTATTATGAATGTATCACCCGATTGTGACTGTTGGGGTTTCAATGATTACCCGCTTGTGCCAGATCTGGGTATCGCTGCGTCATTTGATCCGGTCGCACTCGATCAGGCATGTGCTGACCTGGTAAAATCAGCCCCTGCTCTTCCCGGAAGCAGGATATGTACCGATCATTCCGATAATGATATGAGCGGTGAAGACAAATTCAAAAAAGCGCATCCGGATACATTCTGGCAGTCAGGACTTGAGCACGCTGTAAAGATCGGTCTGGGTAATATGGATTATGAATTGATCAATCTCTCATAGTATTTTCTGCGGCTACTATTAAGCTGTATCACTATAATAATTAGTTCTTATGAATGCGAAGGTAAGTATAGCCCGTCTTTCAATTATATCCAATACACTGCTTATTCTTATGAAGATGGCTGTGGGGCTGATTAGCGGTAGTGTGAGTATCCTTTCAGAGGCAATCCATTCTTCGATGGATCTTATAGCTGCAATAATCGCATTTTTCTCTGTAAAAGTTTCAGATAATCCCCCCGATTCAAGACACCCTTATGGTCATGGGAAGGTCGAGAATATATCAGGAGTTATTGAGTCTTTACTTATTTTCGTTGCTGCTGTATGGATCATTTATGAAGCTGTAAAAAAACTGCTTGGTGCTGAAATAGAGTTGGATTCCATAGCCCTTGGGTCAGTGGTGATGTTCATTTCAGCAGCAGTCAATAGCTTTGTCTCGAGGAAACTCTATAAAGTTGCACTGGCAACAAATTCTGTTGCACTTGAAGCAGATGCTTTGCATTTGAAAACCGATGTTTATACATCTCTCGGTGTTGCCATCGGACTGGGACTAATTATTATCACAGGTATTAACTGGCTTGACCCTGTTATTGCAATACTTGTAGCGCTTTTTATAGTATATGAAGCTTATCGGCTTTTGGTTAAAGCCTTCACTCCTCTTCTAGATACTGCCTGGAACCAAAACGAAATCGTGGATCTCCAAACGACTCTGAATCAGCTTGAAGTCAAGTATCATGATCTCAGGACCAGGGTTGCCGGAAACTACCGTTTTATAGATATTCATATTGAGATCCCAGAGGATGTCTCCGTAGGAAAAGCACATAAATACTGTGACAAAATAGAAAATAAGCTAACAGATATCTATGATAATCTGACAGTCACAATTCATGTTGAGCCGAGCTAACCTGGAAACAATTTCCTTCAAAGAAAAGTCCACATAAATCTGCTTTTTGTAACATTTATTCCTTATTCACGTATAGTGGATAATCGGAATCTTAGTTGCAATGAGTAATGAGAAAAAACCTTACAAGATTTTCAGTAAATACCTTACAGAACTATTACTGTTTTTTTAACCTTATGTCATAGATTAACATACCTTTACCTGCAGTTAATATTACCTGATCGACTCTTAAATATATTTTTCTGCAAATGCTTTCATAAATAGCCATTATGAAGAAACTTCTACTTTTTTTAGTATTTCTTACCGCCGGGGTGATTACTTTTGCACAGGTTATAACTCCATTCAAAATAAGGAAAACTGTTACTCAAAAGGGAGGAATAATATATCTGTCAAATACCTCTTCAAAGGCAATTCCTGATAATATAGTCCAGAATGAGATGCCTCCTGCCGGGACAGGATATGATAATAATTTTACTAATGGTTATGTCGATATTGACGGTGATGCTACAACATTCATGTCAAGCAGCGACCAGTTAAATTTGCCAGCCTGCAGTGAAATTACATGGGCAGGGTTGTACTGGGGTGCAGATTGTTCAAGCGGAGATGAAAACTTTTCGACCAGGGATCAGGTTAAACTCAAGGTTAATAGTGGGGCTTACATGAATCTCACTGCTGATCTTAAGTATGATAATACTGTCGGGTTCAGGACGTATCACTGTTTCAAGGATATAACAACGATTGTTAAGGCTAATGGATTGAACGACCTGTACACCGTTGCCAATGTCGCTACTGATATCGGCGGCAAGAATCTTTTTGGCGGATGGTCAATAGTTGTAATTTACAAAAACAGCACATTGACCATGCGAAATCTTACGGTATTTGATGGTCTGGCAAGTGTGAGTGCCGGGACCTTTTCAACTGTTGACATACCTATATCAGGATTCCAGACTCCGTTAGCTGGTCCAGTTACTTTTGAGCTTGGAATGATAGTCTATGATGGAGACAGGTCACTTACAGGTGATCAGCTTTTGTTCAAAGGAGCATCATCCTTTGTTAACATATCAGATGCTCTTCATAATACCAACGACATCTTTAACAGCACTCTGTCACGCAATGGTGTTCTCACTCCTTTACGTATCCCAAATTACAATAATACACTCGGTTATGATGCAAATATTTTTTCTCCTAATAACACTTCTAAAAATTATATAGGTAATAATGCAATATCTGCAACAATAAGGCAGACAACCGGAGGTGAAACATATCTTACTCAGGTTGTCACTTCTGCAATAGACGTGTATGAGCCTGACCTTAGAAGTGCCGTCCGTGTTAAAAATATAACTAATCCTGGTAGTACTACTGCTGAGAAAGGAGATATACTTGAATATACTGTAAACGGTTTAAATATAGGATCAGATCCTTCTGTTAACACATTTGTCACAGATACAATCGAGGGCAATGCTCAGTATATTCCAGGCTCAATTATTATAACATACGGGCCAAATGCCGGAGCCAAATCAGATGCAGCTAATGATGATCAGGCTGAATACGTTGCTTCAACTAAAACTGTAAAAGTCAGAATAGGCACTGGCGCCAACGGAACTAAGGGTGGAATAGTTAACAACTCTCCGGTCGGAACTGACAGTACTCAGTTCAAATTCAGGGTTCAGGCAACGTCCGATTGCGTATACCTGGCCTGTGATGCGATAATTGACAACAGTGCCTATATTATCGGAACAGGAAATGTCTCAGGAAACACCTTCGATAATGCCAGCAATCCGGGTGTTTTTGACACTTTTGGTTGTCCATTACCAGGAACAACCAAAACTGCCATTAATACAACAGGGTGCTCCGCTCCTTCAGCAACAGCAAATTCTCCTATATGCCAGGGAGGAACTATAAACTTCACTGCCTCCGAATCTCCAAGCGCCAGCTATTTATGGACAGGACCCAATAATTTTTCTTCAAACCTCCGGGAACCTTCTATTATTAATGTTACGGCAGCAAATGCCGGGAACTACACTTCTAATATATTTATTACAGGAAAAACCTGCCATTTTACATATACTTTTAAGGCAGATATAAATATAGCCAATGCCGGACCTGATCAGACCGGCAATTTAACATGTGGTCTTGCCACAACCACACTGGCCGGAAATAATCCATCAGGAACTACTGGTACATGGACAATTATCTCAGGTACAGGAGGCAGTTTTGGAGCAGGACATACTTCAACAAGTACGGTGGCAAACAGTACATTCAACGGAACTCCCGGTAGTGCATACACCCTGCGCTGGTTATTAAACAGTATAGGATGTGATCCCACATCAGATGATGTTAATATAAAATTCAACCAGGGACCGTCAGGTTCTGTTTTATCCGGGACATCTTCGGTTTGTTATAATAACTATGCAAATGTAAAAGTTGCAGTAACCGGGGGGGTATCTCCATACACTGTTGTTCTTGATAATGGCGGGGGAACATTTTCGAATTATGTTTCTGGTAGCGATATTATAGTTGGTCCACTTACAACCTCTAAAACATTCGGTCTCGTATCAGTAACTGATGCAAACGGCTGCTTGTCAGCAGGATTAAGCGGAAGTGCAGTCATTTCGGTCAGCAATGCTATTACAGGTACTGGAATCATTACACAGTTGAATGCTCCTGTTGGCGGAGGTGGTCCAAAAACTGCAGGTACAGCATCAGGTTGGATCAATTCAGGGAATACAACAACAAGTGATAATGTTTATGCAACAATTAGCATTACCAACACTAATTCTGCATATATGTACCTGTCTAATTTTGGATTTGCTGTCCCCGCGGGAGCAACTATTGTCGGTGTTGAATCTACAGTTGAAAGAAGCTATACTACCACTGGTTCAAGAACAATATCAAGCGGAAGAATATCCCTGGTGACAAATACAACTTTAATAGGCAGTAATCAATCCATTACTTATCCGGCTAATACTGATGCGAGTGTAACTACTGGGGGATCAGCGAGTATGTGGGGAGCTAACACAATAACTTTAACCCCAGCTATTGTGAATAATTCAAACTTCGGTTTGAGATTCAGAGTCAGCCCCGGTGGTAATTCAGGAACAGCAACAGCCAGGATTGACTATGTGACATTAAAGATATATTATACCCCAGCTCCATCATATTGTGACGATGTAAGCGGTGTCGGTTTTTCCGTTGCAACATATACAAATGCAACAAACTATACCTGGGCTCCTCCATCAGGGGGTTCTGTGGTTACAGGACAGGGAACCAGTTCATCAACTATGGATTTTAATGGTGCGGGTCAAAGTGGAAACTATAATGTCTGCGTAACTGCTTCGAATAATTGCCAGACACTGGCACCGTCGTGTATCAGTATTCCAATATCCGACTGTCCCAACTCAAGCTTATACATTATAGGAAATGTTTATTGGGACAAGAATGCAATGGCAGATAACCTCGTTAACGGCACTCCCATCAGCACAGCAAATGGGATTCAGCTGTATGCAACTCTGATATTGACAGCGGGAACTACAGCCGTACAAAACTCAGTTCCGGTTGCAGTGAATGGAACATATAAATTTGCTGTATCTGCCAGCACTAATTATACAGTTGTCTTAAGTACCACAAACTATCTTACAGGTCAGACACCGGTTGCTTCTCTGCCGGCAGGTTGCTCCAACACCGGCGAGATTGTCAATAATATAACTAACACAGCAACCGGGAACGATGGTACAACAAACGGAAGGCTGTCAGTGCCTGGTTTCACAACCAACAATAAGGTAAATGTAAACTTTGGTATTAAAATATCAACTCCTCCAGTTGCGGTAAATGATGTTACAAGCACCAATGAGGATACTCCTGTTACTGTCAATGTTATCTTGAATGACACAGATGTTGATGGCACTGTAGTCGCAAGTTCAGTTGATTTAGATCCTGGTACAGCAGGTATTCAGAATGCTTTTACAAATATTTATGGAACATGGAACGTAAATTCATCAGGGGTTGTGACCTTTACTCCTGCTCTCAACTTTAACGGAAATGCCAGTGTAACCTATACGGTAAATGATAATGATAACAACACTTCAGATGTTGCAACACTTTTAATAACTGTTGCTCCCGTAAATGACGCTCCTGTTACAGTTGATGATGCAATTACCACTCCTGAGGATACCCCTGTAACCATAAATGTTACTTCGAATGATTATGATGTTGATGGAACTGTTGATGTATCGACTGTAGACTTAGATCCGGCTACACCAGGAATTCAGACATCTGTCACCGTCCCGGGGCAAGGTTCTTACTCAGTAGACAATTCAGGAGTTGTAAATTTTGTTCCATTTTTAAATTATAATGGCATAGCAACCCCGATTCATTATACGGTAAAAGATAATGCAGGCCTGACTTCCGCAAGTGCTTCGCTTACAGTTACAGTCACGTCTGTAATAGATCCTCCCCTTGCCTTTAACGATAACGTAACAACCGATCAGAATACGCCGGTCTCAATTAATGTTACGACAAACGACATTGGTGTTGATGCTCCTGTTGATCCTTCAAGCGTAGATCTCGACCCATTAACTCCCGGACTTCAGTCTGATTTGACAGTTATAGGGGAAGGAGGTTATCATGTCAGTAATACCGGCAGTGTAACCTTTACACCCCTTTCAACTTTCTATGGAACTACTTCACCTGTAGGCTATACTGTAAATGATAACCTGGGACAGCCATCTAACATTGCAACATTGACAATCACTGTAATCGCAGCCAGCGCTCCGGTCGCAGTAAATGATGCTGCAACAACTAATGAAGGTACCTCAGTCACAATTGATGTCACCTCAAATGACAGTGCACCAAACGGTTCTTTCAATCTCGCCAGGATAGATTTAGATCCGGCAACAACAGGTATTCAGCAGTCATATGATATTCCATCAAAAGGAACATTTATGGTTGATTTACTGGGCATAGTTACATTCCAGCCAGCATGGGGTTTCAATGGAATCGTAACCGGACAATATACCGTTAAAGACAATCTTGGTTTGGTTTCAAATGTTGCAACTATCACCGTTACAGTGATTCATGTTAATCAACAGCCATTTGCGGTTGACGACTACATATCAACAAATGAGGATACACCCGTTAGTTTTAATATCGCTTCTAATGATTATGATACAGATGGTACAATTGCAGTAAATACTGTTGATCTTGATCCATCTACTGCTGGAAGGCAGACAACCTTCAGTGTTGCAGGTGAAGGAACTTATGTTGTTGACAACTCAGCGAATGTAACTTTTACACCTTTCCTTAATTTCAATGGAATTGCTACTCCTGTATATTATACTATTAATGACAACCAGGGTTTATCCTCTGATATAAATCTCCCCGGGATGATTTCGGTAAGCATAATCTCAGTGAATGACCCTCCTGTCGCAGTAAATGATGCAGTTACAGCTCCATCAAACACAGATGTTTTGATAAACATCATCCTTAATGATACAGATGTGGATGGAACAATTGATCCTTCTGCAATCGACCTTGATCCAACATTCCCCGGAATACAGAAAACTTTCACTGTAACTGGCCAGGGGGACTATTCGGTTGACAATTCCGGAGTTCTGACTTTTCACCCTTTGCCGGCATTTGTGGGACCAGTAATTGCCACTCCAGTTTCTTATACAGTAAATGATAATCAGGGCGCAGTATCAAATACAGCATCGGTAACTATTACATTATCAGACCCCAGTGCACCGGAAGCTGTTAATGATATAGCGGGTATGAATGAAGATGGTACTCCGGTTCTGATTGATATTCTTGCCAACGATAATCCGGGATCAGGCAATATTGTACCATCAACTATTGACTTAAATCCTGCCACTATTGTCGCACACGAAACAGATCTGATTACCTCCGAAGGACACTGGCAGGCAAATACCTCAACCGGAGTTGTAACATTTACTCCCGCAGCCAATTATTTTGGCACTGCTGTTATTCACTATGTTGTTTATGATGATAATTCAACTCCATTATCCTCTAACACTGCAAGTATTACAGTTACAGTACTTCCTGTAAATGATATCCCTGCCTTTTCAAAAGGCACAGATCAGACAGTTTGTGCAAACAGCACAGTTCAAATAATAAATAACTGGGCAACATTAATAAGTGCAGGACCGGCAAATGAATCTTCCCAGTCCCTGACCTTTATTGTAACAAATACTAATAATCCCCTCTTTAGCAGCCAGCCATCAGTTGATGCTACAGGAACTCTTTCCTATGCCCCTGCTTTAAATCAATCAGGTACTGCGACGGTTTCCGTCCAGATAAAAGATGACGGAGGCACACTGAATGGAGGATTGGACATTTCAGCTGTCCAGACTTTTACAATTAATGTAGTATCACAACCTGCTCCGACAATTGGTCTGATTACCCAGCCAACATGTGGCCTGACCACAGGTAGCGTGGCATTAAGTGGCCTTCCATCTTCAGGTACATGGACGATCATTCCATCTTCGGGTTCGATTGTTACAGGTTCAGGAGCAAGTTACACCGTATCAGGTCTATCCGCCTCAACCGTATTTACTTTTAGTGTGACAAATTCGGCAGGATGTACTTCTGGTTCTTCAGGTAACGCGACACTCAATAATATCCCTGCTGCCCCGGTAATTCCAACGACTTCATCTGTTGTTAATCCGGGCTGTGGTGAAACCACTGGTAGTATTGTATTTAACAGTCAGGCGGGTGTTCAATACAGCATTGGTGCCGGATACCAGGTAAGCAACAGTTTTATAAATCTTATTCCTGGAAGTTATATATTGAGTGTCAGAAATATTGCTGATAATACCTGTATTACCCAAGGATCAGCATCTGTTACAATTTCAAATGCTCCTGTAGTTCCTGCACCTCCTACGGCATTGGCATCACAGACCTTCTGTAATGGCATAAGTCCAAAGGTATCAGACATAATGGTTTCAGGGGCAAACATAATCTGGTATGATGCTGCCACCCTGGGAATTATTGTTGCACCTGTTACACCTTTGGTCAATGGCACAACTTATTATGCCAGTCAGACTACTGGCAGTTGTGAATCGATCTCGAGAACTGGAGTCACTGTTACCATTTTTTCATGTACCGGACCGAACATCATTGATAATATATTGAGTCTCAATGAGAACTCAGCATCTGGTACTTTTGTTTACGACGTTAATGATAATAATACCGGGAATGATAAAGATCCCGGAAATAATAATTTAACATATACAATTATAAGTGGCAATTCATCAGGAGCATTTGTTATTGACGCAGCCACTGGCATTATTTCGGTAACCGACGGGTCAAAACTTGATTTCGAGACCACGCCGTCATTCACTTTGATAATTCGTGCTGATAATGGTACGGTGACAGATGATGCTTCAATAACTATTAACCTGATAAATCTTAATGATAATAACCCTGTTTCTT
>Ga0302296_1001659_pt1 | contig 15619 bp, 6 predicted proteins | sample III_Fen_N3_1_FD_194546 | JGI IMG/M metagenome (GOLD analysis project Ga0302296, IMG submission 194546) | Peat permafrost microbial communities from Stordalen Mire near Abisko, Sweden - III_Fen_N3_1 | ecosystem: Environmental > Terrestrial > Soil > Wetlands > Permafrost | place: Sweden: Abisko...
CATCGTGAATGTATAAATCAGAAAATTGTGACCAGTTGGCATTATCTTGTGTTACGCGGGGAATGGTGTTTGATGTACCTTCACCATGCCAACGACCCATAATGTCAGATGTCCAGTTTCCGAATGAGCTTGCGATATTCCGGTATGATTGTACAATTTTATTGCCGGCAACACCACTTGCATTAACTGCAAAGTCGAAACTTTTATAGTTACATGATAGAGTAAAACCAAATGTATGATGAGGATTCGGATCCCCGATATTTGTTTTATCATCAGCGGAGATTTTACCATCTCCATTTAAATCCACATATTTTAAATCACCAGGTGCGGCAGTTGGTTGTAAAATCATCCCATTGCTTTTGTAGGCCTGCACTTCTGCTTCATTCTGGAAAATACCAGCAGTTTTGTATCCCCAGAAATAACCAATAGGTTGACCACCCGATGCACGGAAGAATTCACCGGCATTTTCATAAAGGATATTGGTTCCACCGTGAATGATACCATCTGCTGTAGGTATGTTATTTACCTTATTGCTATTATAGGCATACGAACCTGTAAGAGAATAGTTAAAATCTTTCCCAATATTATTGTTATAGGACAATTGAAATTCTATACCTCTATTGGTAACATCTCCACCATTGATATATGGATTTGTAGCAACACCCGCAGTAGCCAGTAAAGGAGCTGCAATTAGCCAATCTTTAGTTAATTTGTTGTATAAGTCAACGCTTAAGTTTATGTGGCTGTTAAACAATCTGGCATCAAAACCAAGATCTGTTTGATAGGATGTTTCCCATTTCGTTTTTGTTACTCCAATGGTTGAAGGATATGCACCTGCAGTCAGGGTACTGTTATCATTACCAAAATTATATTGAGCATTTGCTAATTGAATTAACGACAGGTAATTAAACTTGGTAATGTTATCATTTCCATTCGAACCCCAACTGGCACGTACTTTCAGGAAGTCCATCCAATTTTTTGTTGATTGCATAAAAGCTTCGTTGCTTACTACCCAGCCTGCTGACACAGAAGGGAAATAACCCCATTGTTGTCCACTTGCAAAATTAGTGGATCCATCCGCACGGAAAACCAACGAAGCTAAATAGGTTTCTTTGTAATTGTAATTAACACGACCAAAGAAAGAAGCCTGTGAATAAATTGCTTCCTGATTCCCTGTTGCTGATATAGAATGTTTAAGATCTTGCTTTGCAGCCGCAACACGTTTATAATAATCAAGATCTGTTTCTGTTGCCCCTTGAGGTGCAATAACTGGATTCATTGTATATCCGGTAACCTCAGATGTACTTAAAAATGCACGATCAAAAGAGCCAAATAAAGTTGTTCCTGTATTCGAAGCATTCATCCACGATCCCTGAAACCTGCGAATTGAACTACCGGCTAAAATATCAAACTTGTGTTCATTAGCAGTGAAAACATAGTTGATGGTATTATCAAAGTTCATTGTATAATTTTGTTTAGAACTTTGTGTAATCCCTTCATACTTGTTAAATGAATAAATTGATAAATTGGTATAAATGGGAGAATAACTATTATATGCTTCAGAATAGTAATTTAATCCAAATGTAGATTTAATTTTTAAATTTTTAATCGGTTGAAGTTCAGCATACACATCGCCCACCAATGTTTGTGATTTTGTATTGTTCTGGTTTGTATATTGCATTACTGCATATGGATTGGATTCAGTGTTATTCCAGACTCCACCATTATAAACAGTTGAATTTTCACTATCCAGATAGTTTCCCTTTGCATCGTACATAGCCAATAATGGACTTGTTTGTAACGCTCCACGTACAGAGTTGCTGTATTGACCAGCATCCTTAATTCCACTTTTATTGACAAACGAGAAAGTCAAATGTTGCCCTATTTTCAATGCATCTCCATACATCTTGTGTTCGGTATTTGAACGGAAGTTATATCGTTCGTAATTGGAAAGGTTTGTTCCACCAATAATACCACCCTGTTGAGTATAAGAAAGACCCAACGAATAATTTGTAGCAGCGTTTCCACCATTTGCAGCAAAGTTGTAGTTCTGGGTTGGCACATTTTTCGATATCATTTGATCCAGCCAGTTTGTACCGGTTCCCAATGCATTAATCTGCGATTGACTGAAAAGAGATGCTTTTCCTGAATTTATTGCTGCTTCATTTTGCATGGTGGCATATTGTTGGGAATTCAACATGCTGGTCTTTCGTGCAGCATTTTGAATACCATAATACGCATCAAATGAAATCTGACCACCTTCTTTCCCTACGGAACCACCACTCTTAGTAGTGATCAGCACTACACCATTGGCACCGTTGATCCCATAAATGGCACAAGAGGCAGCATCTTTCAATACGTCAATAGCAGATATATCCGAGTTGTTTAAATAGGTTATATCGCCTGTAATTACTCCATCAACCACATATAATGGACTTGCATTTCCAATGGTACCTACACCACGAATGTTTACTTTAAAACCACCACCAGGCTGGCCAGATGTAGATGTAATATTTACACCCGATATTTGTCCTTGCATAGCTTGTAAAGCATTTGTTGTGTTCAGCTTTTGTAAATCTTCACCTTTCACTGAAACAGTGGCTCCGGTGACTAACTTCTTCTTTTGAACACCATACCCTACAACAATTAATTCTTCCAGGGAGTTCTCAGACTCTTTTAAACGAATGTTTAAAGTTGGTCCGCTTACTTTTACTTCCTGAGGGAAAAAACCGACATAGGAAAACTTAAGTGTTTCTCCTGTTTGTACCGGAAGCGAAAATGCTCCGTTAAAATCTGTCACAGTTCCATGGGTAGTACCCTTAACCATTATGCTTACCCCTATAAGCGGTTCTCCATTGGTTCCGGACACAACAGTACCGGAAACTTTCCCGTCGAAATTAAACTGGGCAGAAGCCAGTCCAAAAGAACATAGCATCGCCGCGAGGATTACGTACTTGCTAAAAAGGTTTCTTGCTGCCTTTCGAACACATTTAATCACGTGATTTTCATTCATGATTCATTTTGATTTAAAGTTAATAATTGGTTGTCTTTATTTAGTTGTTTATTTATTCGAGTATGATTGATGCATTTTCACCTGTATAGTGAACGCTTTTGTTATATTTTGGTATACTATCGATCCCTCCTGGATTTTCTGGCTTCACAAGTATAAAATGAAAGTTCCGTTCTTTCACCATTCCTGTAAAAACCCCCTTCCTTTCGCCGATACTCAGTGAATGATCCTTATTGTTGTATGAAAATTGAATGGTACTGAATGACCCTTTTTCGTAATTGTAGTTTACATTTTCGTCTTCATACAAGGTAAATGTTCCGTTTTTACCGGCATATACAAAGATAGTCAGGTCGGTCTGAGGCTTTGTGGTGTTTTGAATTACCTGCCCGGTTGGAAGTATGCTTCCTGCAGGAACAAATACAGGCATCCTGTCGTAAGGAGCCGAAACAGTTTGCTTGTTTCCTCCTGCATAGAATTTCCCGTTGTATAAATTATACCATCCTGCATTTTCAGGAAAATAAACTTCACGGGTACGCGACTTGTACTGATAGACAGGACAAACCATCAGGTTGCATCCAAACATATACTGATCGCTGATATTGAGCACCTTTGTATCACTCTCATAGTCCATCATCAACGGGCGCATAATGGTGAAATCATTAAAATGACTCATACCGGCCATGGTATAGATATAGGGCATCAGGCGGTAGCGCATTTGGGTATAATATAACATTGACTTATAGGCAGGATGTGTGTCGGGTGCAATATTCCACAATTCGCGGTAAGGTGGTTGACCATGCGAGCGGAATAACGGGACAAAAGCACCAAACTGGTTCCATCGTACATTTAATTCACGCCATTCATTAAGGTCTTCCGAACCTTCCTGCGCTTTCTCAAATCGTTTCTCGACACAGAAACCACCATTGTCCATTGTCCAGTAAGGATTGCCGGAGATCGAAAAATTCAATCCTGCCGATATCTGGGCTTTCATATCTTCCCAACGGGTTCCGATATCACCACTCCAGATGGCAGCGCCATATTTCTGTGAACCAGCAAACCCTGATCGTGTAAGCAGGAATACCCGGTCGGTGTTATTCGTCGAACGTTGTCCTTCGTATATTCCTTTTGCATTCATCAAACCGTAGGCATTGAAAAATTCGGTAGAGGAACCTGATGCAGTCGGGTTCATTAGTTTTTTCCGGTATTCCATGCTCGAATTTGACTCAATATCCGGTTCTGAGGCATCCATCCACCAGGCGTCAAAGTGTTTGCTGTAGAGATGTTCATTCATTTGTTTCCAGAATAGCTCACGAGCACCCCGGCTGTAAGCATCGTAAAAAGAACCGGTGTATCCTTTACCTATCCAGTCACGGACACTGTCGGTCACGGCTTGTTTGAACATCCATCCTTTAGTATCAAATTCTTTATAATGTTTTGTTTCTGTATAAAACTTAGGCCATACGGAAATCATAATACGGGCACCTGAATCATGCACTTCCTTAACCATAGCTTCCGGATCAGGGAATCGTGCTGCATCAAAGTCATGACTTCCCCATGCATTCTGGTCCCAATACGACCAGTCCTGTACTATATTATCGATTGGTATTTCACGTTTTCTGAATTCGCGAAGAGTACCCAGTAATTCATCCTGGGTTTTATACCGTTCACGACTCTGCCAGAATCCCATCGACCATTTTGGCATCACCTGAGCTTTTCCTGTAATATAGCGGTAACCGCTAATTACCTGGTCGGGATTATTCCCGCGTATAAAATAGTAGTCAAGTTGTTTACCCATTTCCGACCAGAATGATAATTTGGACTGATCTGCGGCAGGTACAGGGCTAAGGGCTTTCAGGCTGATATAGGACACACCACCATCAGGCATCCATTCAATCCTTAGTTTGTGTTTGGTCAGGGCTTTCAGGTTGGCTGTAAATTTATAACTGTTCGGATTCCAGGCGGTACGCCACCGTTCGGCTACCACCAGGCTGTCATCCAGGTACACTTTGGTATAACCGGCATAGTACAGTATGAAATGAAACAATCCGCTCTGGGCAGGTTTAATTTCGCCTTCCCATTTAATGGCTGCATTATTAAAAGGAAAATCTTTTGGAAAATCAGCAACAGTTTCTAAGTTTTCATAATCAATTTTACTCTCCTGACGTTCAACAAAGATATTTTTGGGATCTTTGTTGATCATATAAGTGGCCGTCAGTCCGCCTTCTTTTCCTTCTTTATCATAGAGGGTAAACTGATTCAGGTTGGCATATCCGCGGGGATCACCGAATCGTGTTAGCGAATAATTGTCCCATAGGATTCCGTAGTTCTTATTGGATACAATAAATGGAACCGAAACTTTGGTATTGTATTGATAAAGTACTTCGTTTTTCCCTTTGTAATTAAATTCATCCGACTGATGTTGTCCAAGTCCGTAAAAAGCTTCATCTGCCGGTGATTCGAATACCTGGCGGAAAGTGTAACCATCATGTCCATCCGCACTAATAGGGGAGAAAGATTTTCCTCCACCATGCTGTTCCTGAAGGATTATTTTTCCTTTCAGGTCGGTGAACAATATTTCACCTGTTTTTAAAGAAACAATGGCTTTGGTTGTTGCAGTCTGAAGGGTTACCTGGTCTTTATCCTCCGAAACATTCCATTTCTCTGTTTTAGAGGGAACGTAGGTGGCTATTAAACTGGGGACATCGGAAAGCTTATTGGAAGGAGAAGCCGTCACATGAATGATATCATCATTGACAACCTGAAGACGGATAGTCTGAACATCATAGATTGATGCCTGCTTTAATGAAATGAGAACTCCATTAGCTACTTTTTGATAATTGGCGCAATTGCAACCTACCAACGTTGCAAAAATAAAAAACAACACAATTGATTTATACCTGATCATGATTTATACTAGTATACGTTTATTTAATTATTGAAATAAAACCGACATTTAAGGTTGTACAAATATACATGCAAGAATTAATAACAACTGGGTTGGATGTTACTATCACTGGTTGCATTTGATAACCGACAGGTGCTAAATGTTCCCGAATAGGGAGCCGAATGATAACTTTGTTAATTAGATGTACGCAACACACAATAATTTCATACATTTGTGTATTCAAATCAAATACTTTCCTGTTTTATGAAGCGATTCCTGTTTTTCCTTGCATTCTGTTTTACTTTTTACCTCCAGGCAGAGACTTATAATTTTGCTCACCTGGATAATACACAAGGTTTATCCAATAATCAAATCGAACGTGTGTTCAAGGACAGTCGGGGCTTTATGTGGATCGGTACTAATTTTGGACTAAACCGGTATGATGGGTATCACGTCAAAGTATACAAGTCAATTAAAAATGATAGTACCAGCCTGATATATAATGCTGTTTACCGGATTCAGGAAGATAAGAACGGAAATCTCTGGATTACCGGCAATCCAAGATATGCCATCTATAATGTATTGACCGAGAAATTCAACCGTGACGTTTTAACCTACCTGTTACCTTATGGCATTCATTTTGTACCTGCCCTGGTTGAAATTGATTCTAAAAAGAACTTCTATTTTTATAAGACCAATGATGGAGTCTATAAGTATGACATTGTTTCTAAGAAACTACTTCATTTCAGGCAATCCAATAAAGTAAATACACTGAGTGAAGGTGTTATTACCGCTATCAACCCTGATAAAGGCTTCTTTTGGGTCCTTTATCAATCAGGCTTGCTTGAGCGGGTTAATGAACGGACTAATACGGTGGATTTTAGAAACTCGTATGTTATGGCTAATGCAGCCGGTTCGAGTATCCCCAAAAAACTATACATTGATGCCGAAGGTTGTCCATGGGTATTCCCCGGTATAAACGACAAAGGGGCTTTGTACTTTAATATGTCCAAGGGGCAATGGGCATTTTTTGGAAATGACAAACGGGATTTCCGTTCATCGAATGATGTGTTCATTTCTTCCAATTTTGTGCGTGACATCGCTCAGGATAATAAAGGGCGAATCTGGTTGGGTACAGACCATGGCGGGGTAAATGTATATGATAAGAAATCAAATGGCATTACCGTGTTGCGGAATGATCCGTGGAATCCAAACTCCCTAAGCCAGAACTCAGCCATAAGTCTGTATTACGATAATACCGGGATTATGTGGGTGGGAACCTATAAAAACGGAGCGTCCTATTACCATCCGGGAATGTTTAAATTTGAAAAATCCCCGTTGTTCTTTTATACCAATCCTGAACTCGAGAATAAAGATTGTAATATGCTATTTGAAGATCGTATAGGAAACTTATGGATCGGTACCAACGGTAGTGGATTATTGAAATGGGATAAAAAAAACCAGCATTTCTTGCTTTACAGGAATCAAAAGGAGAATCCAACGAGTATCTCTTCCGATATTGTCATCTCCATGCTTGAAGACAAAAAGGGAACCATGTGGTTTGGAACTTATCTCGGGGGGTTGAATAACATGATAGGCGAACGGTTTATCCACTACCAACCGGATATTCAGAATCCGAATTCATTGTCAAATAAAAGTGTGTATGGGTTGGCAGAGGATCGTGGACAAAACCTATGGATTGGCACTTTGGGCGGTGGACTCGACAAACTGGATATTACCAGGAAGATTTTCACGAATTATAACGTCACAAATACAAAGAGCCTGTCTTCCAACTATGTTCTTTCACTCTACAGCAAAGATTCTACACAGATTTATTTAAGTACATCCCTTGGAGTCAACTTGATGGATAGCAGGACAAATTCAATTACCTCGTTGTTTAAAAACAGTGGACTGCAAAACAAACTGACTGAATTAATCTCCTACAATACCGTTGTGGATAAACGGAAACAGGTTTGGATTGCTACGGACAATGGTATCAATATCTACAATCCGGCAAATAATACTATCAACTATATCAATAAATCAAACGGGTTGTCGAGTGATCAGGTTGTATCACTGGTAGAAGATAACAATGGCAATATATGGGCTGGTACACGTAACGGGCTGGCGTGTATTTATTGTACGACGAATCCAACCACGAAGAAATATGAATACAACGTGGTTTCTTTCGATGAAAATGATGGTTTGTTAAGTTCCATTTTTAATCAGAATGCCGTGTTTAAAAACAAACAAGGCATCATTTATATAGGTTGTACGAAAGGATATACGGTTTTTGATCCTCAGAAAATTCAGTTCAATAACATTATACCGCAGCCAAGGTTTACAGAACTGTTGATAGGCAACGAAGAAATTCAACCTAATGGTAAATTTAAAAACAGAATTATACTTGATGCGTCAATTACGCACAAAAATAAAATTGTATTGCATTATGATGAGAAGAACTTTACCGTGAACTTCTCGGCAATGAGTTATATCCATCCTGAAAAGAACAGGTATCGGTATAAGTTGAAGGGATTTGATGATGATTGGACTGAAACAACCAATGGCGTAAGTTTTGCTTCCTATTCAAACCTTAACCAGGGTACGTATCAGTTGATCGTCTATGCAAGCAACAACGATAATGTGTGGAGTGTAAAGCCACTTATTCTCGAGATCATGATCCTTCCGCCTTTCTGGTTTACCTGGTGGGCTTTTGTCTTCTATTTTATATTGGGTGTAATGTTACTTTGGTATATCGTCAACTTCAATCTCCGTAAACAAAAGCGTGAATTTGTAAACGAACAGCATGTTCGGGAAGCCAAACAGTTGCATGAAATGGATGAAATGAAATTCCGTTTCTTTACCAATATCAGCCATGAATTCCGTACTCCGCTAACCCTGATTGTGAGCCCTGTTGAAAAGCTTCTAAAGGAAGCTAAATCAGAAGAAGAAAAGTCATTGCTTTCCATCATTCAGCGGAATGCCTACGGCTTGCTGGAACTGGTGAATCAGCTGCTAGACTTTCGTAAACTGGATGTGCAAAAAGATACGTTAAACATTTCAGTGGGTGATGTAGTAGCGTTTGTAAAAGATATTTGTTATTCGTTTACCGAACTGGCCAACAAAAAATCAATTAATTTTTCATTCTCTACGTCCGTTTCGGAACTCAGGGTCGAATTTGATCCTGAAAAGATGAAGAAGATAGTCACAAACCTGCTCTCCAATGCCTTCAAGTTTACTCCCAACAATGGCAAGATAGATGTCAATATGGGGTTAGTGCAGCAAATTAACGATGACAGGCAGGTGCTGAAAATAACCGTATCCGATAGTGGTATCGGCATCCCGTCCAAAGACCTGGAACGTATCTTCGAACGTTTCTACCGGGTAGAGAACCCTGAAAACGGGCATCAAACAGGTACAGGTGTTGGGCTTCATATCGTAAGCGAATATGTAAAACTGCACGGGGGTGATATAGGCGTTGAAAGCCAGTTGGGCAAAGGATCCATCTTTACCATGTCGATACCGGTTACACGGCATATGCAGGAAGAGATCATCAGTCAGAATGGTTCGGATGATACCCCGATTGAAGAACAGACTCCCGAGGAAGAAGCAATCATTGAAGAACATCGCAAGAAGTTGCCACTAATGCTGGTGGTGGACGATAACGAGGATTTCCGTAATTTCATTTCTGCCCTTTTCACCGAGAATTACAGGATTCTGAAAGCTGAAGATGGTGAAGTAGCACTTAAGATGATCCTGGACAAAATGCCCGACTTAATCATCTGTGATGTCATGATGCCAAAGATGGATGGCTTTGAATTATGCAGGCTGGTAAAGCAGGATATACGCATATCACATATCCCGATTATTTTACTTACAGCCAAGGCCGGTGATGAGAACAAATACCGTGGTCTGGAAGCAGGTGCAGAGGATTATATCGCTAAACCGTTTAATATGGAAATGCTTTCCCTTAAGGTATCGCGTATTATCGACCGTCAGAAGAAAACCCGTGAACAGTTTAAACATAAGGTGGACATTACCACCACCGATGTCGAAATTACCTCCATGGATGTGAAGTTCGTTAAAAAAGCAGTAGCGCTTGTTGAAGCCAATATATCAAGCAGTGAGTTCCTGGTGGAGGATTTATGCCGTGAAATGGGCATGAGTAGGGTGTATTTCTATAAAAAAATCCTGTCGCTTACCGACAAGACCCCTTCGGAATTTATCCGCTTTATCCGCCTTAAACGTGCTGCCGAATTGCTCGAAAAGAGCCAGCTGTTTGTCAACGAGGTGGCCTACCAGGTTGGCTTCAATGACCCCAAATATTTCCGCAAATACTTTAAGGATGAGTTTGGTGTCAGTCCGAATGAATACAAGAAGAAGTTTTCGGATTCGTAAGGCCGGTAAATAGTCACAGGAGGATATTTACTATTTGTTCATTTACTATTTAAGAATGGCAGGGGAGATGAAATAAATCCATGTTATCCAAATTTAAGCGATGTATCATGTAGCTGAACACTCAAATCTTTCAGGGCCAGGGCGAATTGTTTTTTCTCATCAGGGCTGAATTGTGCCTGCTTTCCATTCACCGTATGTCCATTGAGTCGCTGATAAAGCCATGAGCGGCTTTTTCCAAAATAGGTAGTTGCTATGTAGCTAAGTGAAACGGCTTTGGCAATTTCTCCAAGATTGATGGTCATTATCAATTCTTCAGCAGCTTGCAAGGTTGAAAGTAGTCCCGCATTGGAAGCTTTTACATAGGATGCACGTTCGATATCAGATAATTTTTCCAGACGTTTTGCCCTGTTTTCCTGAAATGCCGAACGTTCTGCTTCTGTTTTTAATTTTTTGTATTGTTCAAATTCGGCTTGCATTTCTGCCGATGGCAAATATTTCGATAGTTTTTTCATTTTATATTGTTCTCCTCATTATTTTAATTCTTTTTCTATTCGGTTGATCTCATCAAGTATTTCATCCACATAATCAATAAACGCTTTATCAATTTTGATAATCCTGTTTTCGCTATGAAACTTTAAAAGTAGTTTGAGATTTTCGAGTTCTTCTATTTTTTCTCTTCTTTCATCGTCTGTCATAGCAAAGTTCTTTATTGAAAAGTAACAATGGTTGAATTGTTTACAAAGAAAATAATCTTATGGTTATTATCCAAATATAGTTGCAATTATTTTAAGCAAATAGAGTTATTTAACGTTTATAATAATTGTTTATATTCCTATGCAGAAGGATATGCAATCTTTTTTTGAAGTACTGATGTTTCAGTTTAAAGGTGTTTTCCCTTGAACTACTAATCATTCTATCAACCAGCTTTCAATAAACGTGCGGGTCGGCCGTTGAAAGAATTACTTATTTCCTCTCCCCATACAAATCCGGATGGGCATTCAGCATAGGAAATTGTCGTTGGTGCCAGTAGGGATATGCGGGAAGTATTTCGCTGGCTTTGTCAAGTCTTTTTACCTGGTCAGGGGTAAGGTTCCATCCTACGGCTCCCAGGTTTTGTCTCAATTGGTCTTCGTTTCGTGCCCCGATAATAATCGTTGAAACTGTTGGCCGTTGAAGAAGCCAGTTCAGGGAGATTTGTGCTACTGTTTTTCCGGTTTCAACGGACAATTCATCCAGCACGTCTATGATGCTGTAAAGCCTTTCGTCGTCAGCCTGAGTGCCAAGCAACGGACTGCCTCCCTGTGCTATCCGGGCATCTTGTGGGGTTGGCTGGCTCCTTCTGTATTTCCCGGTAAGTTTTCCACTTGCCAACGGACTCCACACGATCGTGCCTACACCCTGGTCTATGCCGAGCGGCATGAGTTCCCACTCAAAATCCCGGTTAAGCAATGAGTAATAAGCCTGGTGTGCGCTGTATTTTGACCAACCATATCGTTCCGATACGGATAACGATTTCATAAGGTGCCAGCCTGAGAAGTTGGAGCAGGCAATGTAGCGTATCTTGCCACTTTGTACTAAATTATCCAGGGCCTTCAGTGTTTCCTCTATCGGTGTATTGGCATCAAATCCATGCATATGGTAGATATCGATATGATCGGTACCCAACCTTTTCAGGCTATCCTCACACGATTTGATAAGGTGAAAGCGGGAAGAACCATAATCGTTGACCTCATCCGACATGGGGAAGGTAGCCTTTGTCGATACCAGTACTTTATCCCGCAACCCGTGAATCGCTTTTCCCAGAATCTCTTCCGCGGCGCCTCTGGAATACCCGTTGGCAGTATCAAAAAGCGTAACCCCAGCATCCATGCACAGGTTTACCATTCGGGTTGCTTCGACTACCTGAGTGCTTCCCCAGGCTTTAAAAAAGTCGTTACCACCACCAAAGGTAGCTGTGCCAAAACTCAATACAGGCACCCGTAGTCCTGAATTTCCTAATTGTCTGTATTCCATTCCTGTCTGTTTTTTAATTCTTTATCAACTTGTTATAAAAAGGAATCAACATATTCCGTTAATCCATTTCCTTGTATAAAACTCATAAATGACATGGAATGTTCTTGCTTCCTTCGGATTTTCCAACTTAATTTGATGTGTTGATAAAACTGCCTGTTGTTGATTCCAACCACTATCCGGGGATATAATCAAACCCGTTGTGTTTTACTTTGTTGAGTACAAATGCACACTTCAATGCGTCATGAAATTGAGTCCTGTATAGTTTACTAAGAAAAACCTGACATGCAGATCCTTTTCGATTTACTCATACTCTCCTCTGTTTTTTAAACAAAATATTTCTACAGATAGATTCAAAACATATTCAATCAACAAATAATTGGATATGTAATAATCACACATACTTAAGAATCTAATAACTAATCATCTAATTCAAATCCCGTGAAAAGAAAAACACTTATTCTTATTTCTTGCGTTCTATGCATGTTAGCATGGGCACAAAAACCAATGGCCAAAGTAGACATAAACATGGAAGGTCGTTCAGAATCCGAAGTGAACGAACCATACTATACACCCTGGTTTATCGCCCGTGTACACTCTGCATCGCTTACCGTCAATGGAGTTACATTTACCCTTACGGCAACCGGTCCGAATGCAGAATCTGCTTTCAGGTGTGGTTGGTCAAAAACGCTGGTTTCATCTCCCACCTACATGCGATTGGTGGATGACGGTATAAAAGTAGACAACGATACTTTACTCAAATACCCCGGCAAACAGGTTAGTATGGAATTACACATCACCGGCTTACCGGTAGGAACCCATACAATTCAGACCTATCATAATATTTTTGAAGATACTGTTACAGTAAACTATTCCCCTATGAATGTCTATCTGAACGGTAACCTTACATATAGCAGGGTTAAGCGTTCGGTACTGGTCAAAACAAAAGCAAGTGCCACTGTACTTATGACTGAATTGAATGTAACATCGGTTGGTCAGGAAATGGTATTGAGGTTTGAATCCATTGAAGGATTTACAACTGTCGGAACTAAAAAAGCGGATATGAATGTCTGTATGAATGGATTTGAACTTAATTCCGACGATGCATCCAAGATTTCCAATACGCCGTATCCCGAAGACAGAGACTATCATGCGAATGCTGATGGTGGTACCATCAACCTGACATGGTTACCGGCTGTAAACGGGTACACGAAGATGCATACCTTGTATTTCGGTACCGATTCTACCACTATAGCAAATGCCACAAGCACAAATACCACACTTTGTAAAGGAACCTTCCCGGTAACTACCATGGAATATAAACTTGACGGGATGTACAGCATGCAAAAATACAGCTGGCGTGTTGATGAAACCGATTCGGCAGGTCTGGTAACAAAAGGGAAAGTATGGAGCTTTCAACCCCGCCAGTTGGCGTTCAAAGCTGCTGAAGGGTATGGTCGTTTTGCTACCGGAGGACGTGGCGGTAAAGTGGTTCATGTAACCAATCTGAACGATGACGGGATAGGCAGTTTCAGGCAGGCAGTGACTAGTAACTACGGTGAACCGCGTACGGTGGTGTTTGATGTCTCGGGAATTATTTATCTCAATTCAAGGTTGGTCATGGGAACAAGTATTACCGTAGCCGGACAAACAGCTCCCGGAAAAGGAATTTGTTTCCGTGCTGCACCTATTGGAGTAAGCAACGATGGTATCTGTCGTTTCATACGCCTGCGGTTGGGTGGCGGCACTACCTACGACGGTATGGGAATGGCCGGGGTAAATCATGGTATTATGGACCATTGTTCGATCGGTTGGACCATTGATGAAGCATTTAGTTCACGGGGTGCCAAAAACATTACCTTGCAGCGCACCCTGATATCCGAGGCTCTAAATGTGGCAGGTCATCAGAATTATCCTGCCGGTACTGCTCATGGCTATGCCGGAAGTATTGGTGGTGACTGTGGTTCTTTTCACCATAATTTACTTGCTCATTGCGAAGGACGTAACTGGAGCATGGCCGGTGGATTGGACGGTAGCGGGTATTATTCAGGCAGGCTGGATCTCTTCAATACGATTGTTTACAACTGGGGAGGACGTGCCAATGATGGTGGCGTTTACCAGGGAAACGTTGTGAACAATTACTATAAGAAAGGACCGGCTACCACACAAAACTACATATTAAACGCCCAGCTGGAAGGAACCGGGAAAGGCAGTCAAAGCTATTACTACTCAGGAAATATAAAAGCAAATACCGATGGATCGTTTGCTTGTGATGGAACTGATAATACCTGCGCACGGACATATTCCACATCCAACGGTCAGGTTGTCGATTGGACGGTATTTGTCGATAAACCGTTTTTCCCTTCGTATGCAAAAATAGAAAGCGCTAAGGATGCATACAAGTCAGTCTTGTCCGATGTAGGTTGTACCATGCCTGCGCTGGACGATCATGACATACGAATTGTAAAAGAAACCCAGACAGGTACCTATACGTATGTGGGAAGCGTATCGGGTAAAAAAGGGTTGATTGATAATGAAGCTGATGCCGGTGGCTATGAAAACTATCCTCAGGAAACACGTCCTGCTGACTTTGATACTGATGGAGATGGTCTGCCAAACTGGTGGGAAGAACTTACCGGCACAAATCTACATTCAGCCAATGGTGATTTCTCTGATGCCAATGCCGACCCTGATAAAGATGGATATACCAACCTTGAAAATTACCTGGAATGGATGTCTGTTCAACATTATTTCATTCCGTTAAACGGATCCCAGGCAATCAATTTAGCAACCCTGACAGTAGGCTATACTAAAAGCCCTGTGTATTCAACCGTGAGTGCCCCCAAAATGAATATTACATATAATGCATCAGTTGCAACCGTTACACCTGTTCAAAATGTAAAAGGGATCAATTACTTCGACTTTAAAGTAACTGATTCCGATGGTTCAAGCTTTACCCGGACCATTGGCATTTGTTCCGGGGCAAATGCACCGACTGATGTCAACGAAGTTACTTATAAAGACAACCAACAAACCTTCAATGTCTATCCGACAGAATTCAGTTCTGAAATTAACGTGACTGCCAATGTAATCAGTAATATGCCTGTCACCATAAGCCTGACAGATATTGCCGGAAAAGTGATTTTGAAGAATACCCATGATATATATACCGGAAGCAACAATCTCCGGATCATGTGTCCGCAAAATTTACCGCTGCAAGTATATCTGGTAAAAATACAGAACTCCAATACAGGTGAGGTTTTGTCGCTGAAAAAAGTGGTGAAACATTAATCCTTTATTAGTTGGAATTAATTAAA
>Ga0302296_1001660_pt1 | contig 15618 bp, 13 predicted proteins | sample III_Fen_N3_1_FD_194546 | JGI IMG/M metagenome (GOLD analysis project Ga0302296, IMG submission 194546) | Peat permafrost microbial communities from Stordalen Mire near Abisko, Sweden - III_Fen_N3_1 | ecosystem: Environmental > Terrestrial > Soil > Wetlands > Permafrost | place: Sweden: Abisko...
ATTCAATTGACATGGAAAACACACGCCGTCTGACTGAACTGGCCTTCCCATTGGAAGTCACTTTTCATAAAGCCATTGATGCAACGAATGATCTTCTTAATGCCTTTCAGGAATTGAATTCCATTGGTGGCATCACCCGGGTTTTGACTTCCGGCGGTAGGAATACCGCCTGGAATGGCCGGGTGGCGCTTAAAACCATGAATAACCTTCCTGGTAGACGAATAAAAATAATTGCTGCAGGAAAGGTTCTTCCTGAGAACAGGGCCCAGATTGCTGAGTTTACAGGAGTGACTGAATTACACGGCAAGAAGATCGTTTAGTGGATTACTATTCAATTTTACCCTACCTGGTATAAAAATCCTGACAAGCCTGGAGTCAGGATCAAAAGATATTTGATTATCCTTCCACTTTTAACTCTTTGGGGAGGTTCAGAGCATCAGATTCATCTTAGATTGTTCTCTAATGTTAATTTAATAGAATATATTAGTCTTGTAGTCGAAAAATAATGACTAATTCTTATCTTGTTTTTAGGAAATGCTTAAAATTGCAGTCACAAATGATCATTTAAGTATTTTAAGAAAACAATTATTACTATGAAAACAATTAAACAAATCTCAGTCCTGATGCTATTACTGCTGATATCGTTTTATGGATCAGCACAAACAGCTCAACAAGAAAATAAAAGTTTATACAAGGCATTTGAAATGTCGGTCAGTGAAGGACTGAATCTTCAGGCTTCAGCAAAAGTAGGAATCAAACCAGTTTATGGTATTTTGGGGATAGGAACTCAGTTCCTTTCATCAGATTACAAATGGGCTTTTGGTTTGGGAATTGGAACTCATCTGATAAAACTCGAGAAACAATCGATGAATCTGGAATACATGATTTATCATGTGAATCAGAATGAAGTCTGGACTGACAATTTTAATAATTATCAACAGGTAAAACTTTTATATAGCAAGCGGATCGGGAAAATAATTAGTGTTTTCGGAGGTCCAAGCTTAAATTTAAATATTGCAGAGAATAAGGAAAGTTTCGGCCATACCTTTGAAAGCACATTTGCTCCTTATGATGTATATTCTCATGTTGGGGATAACCATACCGCTAAAGGCTGGATTGGGTTTACTTTAGGTGTCAGATTTGATAAATAAAATAGGAAATAGGAAAATACACGCACTATTCCCTTTTTCTTATTCCTCTTTCCTCTTTTCATTATAATTAAGCCCTGCAAGGTATTTAAAACCTACAGGGCTTAATCTTGTTTTGTAAAAGTATTTAATCGTAAACTGATTCTTTATTAAAGATTTTCTCCGTATGAAAATCCCTTACGCATAGGTTCTTTCAGGTATGCGTCCAGTTCAGGATGGTTGGTTACTTTCATGTTTTTGGCGTCATACTCGATGCGTGTGTTAAAGCGTTGTGCCAAGACTCCGGTAAGCGACATCTCTACTAATTTTGTAGAATAATCGAAATTTGATCCTGGAAGCGTATTGTTTTTAATTGCTTCAACCCACTCACGCTGAGGGTTCTCCTCAAATGTTCTTGGAATTGTTTGTGCAGGCAGATTCTTTTGAAATTCTTTCCATTCCTCATCTTTCATTAACAGACGTGGATCGTTTGGTCGTCCACCGGTCATTAGACAATGTTTATCTCCAACCATGATCATGCCGGTACCGGGAAGTTTCTGCAGGTTCCATTCGGGACGGATCTCAGGTTTCAAACCACCTTCGTGCCAACGCATGGTCACAGGAACTTTTGTTCCGCGTTGAGGAAAATCCCAGCGAATAATTGCAGAATCGGATACGAAACCGTTGTCTGGAACAGGTGATTTGAATTCAGCTTCAACCACGTCAGGCATACCCAAATCGAGCGACCAGAATGGTCCATCGAGAGTATGGCAGCACCAGTCGCCCAGTTCGCCGTTCCCAAAGTCGAACCAGCTACGCCATGTTTTGGGTACATAAATTTCGTTATATGGACGGAAAGCTGCAGGTCCAACCCATAAGTTCCAGTCGAGATATGCCGGAACAGGTTGTTCTGCCGGTGGAAAGCTTTCCGGTTTGTTGAAATATTTTCCTTTGCCAAAATCCGGTCCGTCGAACCAGGCAATTACTTCAGTGACATTACCCAAAAGACCTGCATCGTACCATTCTTTCATCAGGCGAATGCCGTTGGTAGCATGTCCCTGGTTGGCCATCTGGGTAATAACTCCATAGTGTTTAGCAGCTTTTTGGAGTGTGCGCAACTGCCAGATATTGTGTGCCAGTGGTTTTTCAACAATGACATGTTTCCCTAATTCCATTGCAGCCATTGCAGCGGGGAAATGTGAATGATCGGGAGTACATACCATAACTGCATCAATCTCCTTGTGCATCTGGTCAAACATGACTCTGTAATCCTTAAATCGCTTTGCCTTGGGCATCGCCCGAAATGCATCTGCTGCCCTGTTATCATCCACATCACAGATTGCAACAATATTCTCGTTCCACTTTGGATCTTTCTGATTGATCATTTTACTCCAATTTGCCATCCCCTGTCCACCTATTCCAATAACCGCAATATTCAGGCGGTTGGATGGCGAGCAACTCATAAGGTTTGGAATAAAAATTGCACCTGCGGTAAACGCTGATGCCGTTTTAAGAAAATCTCTTCTGTTTGGATTCATGTTGGTATATACTTAATTATTTTTAGGTCTCTAAAAATAGATAAAGTAAACCGGATAGTCAATTAGAAAATTGTTTTAGATTTCAGGAGGCGAAGAATAAATTCAATCTCTCTTTTTGTAATGCTTTGAATCACCCCATTCATCGTATCCAATCTCACAACCAGACAACTCAATGCGGGCTTCGAGACAGCTTCTGCATAATTCAGCATCTTCATCCAAACAAGGTTTATCTTCATATAATTGATATTCTCTCCGGTAATCGCAGGGTGTAAGGTTCGGCATAAGAATATTGGCGCCTATTGTAAGTGCTTTTTCACGGCCTGCGGGATCTATGGCTTGCAGTGCAGTTGCCGCGGCAATATTGATATCCGGCATCAGTAATCGTAAGGCAGCCACCATTTTCAAAGCCAGGTCAAAACGTTCCTGTTTGGTTTTTATTAATTTTCTGAATTCATAAAGCGGAGTGTCCTCGTGTTCGATGTAAGGTCCCATTCCAACCATATCCACATCTATTGCTTTGAAAAACAACAGATCGTTTGCCAAATCGTGTAGGGTCTGAAATGGCAATCCTATCATCACACCCGTTCCTACCTGATAACCACATGCTTTTAAATCTCTGATGGCCTGAATACGGCGATCATAACTGTGAATATCATTATCAGGATGAATTTTCCTGTATAATACAGGATTTGAGCTTTCGATGCGCAGTAAATACCGGTGTGCTCCGCTTTGATGCCATTGCTGGTATGTTTCGATCGATTGTTCTCCGCACGAAAGCGTTATTCCCAATTCACCGTTTGAGAGTTCCTTTATTTTTTGAAGTAACAAATCAATACGTTTTACAAAGGATGGTGACGAGATCTCACCCGACTGCAGAACGACAGATCCAAACCGGTTGAGCCAGGCAAAGCGGCATGCTTCCAGGATATCCTGATCACTCAATTCGTAACGAACCACTTTATTATTGCTTTTCCTGATTCCGCAATACAGACAATCCTTTCCGCATTTGTTTGAGAATTCAATCAGCCCCCGGAAATATACCTTATTCCCAACTGTTTGTAATTTAACCAGCTGGGCCCGATGAAAGAGCTGCTGGCGTTCTTCACCCTCAACGCTTAACAGTTTTACCAATTCATCATTGGAGAATTCGTTGTTTTGTAATATGTCGAAAAATGATTTCATTAAACGCTAAGATAAGAATTTTGATGATAGTTTAGCGTTGAAGCTAGCTTAGAATCTGTCTTCATCAAGGAAGAAATATAAAATTAAAAAAGCTCAGGAATAGTAGATATTGTTAGAACAATCTAACTATCTTTGCAATATGGATAAACTGGTTGAAATAATTTCAAAGCTGTCCCGTGAAATAGGGTTAATGGAAGAGGCTGCCAAAGAGCTGTTCAATTTTAAAGAGCTGACTCTTACTCAAATGAATTACATGGAAACAATTAATCAGCTTCACAATCCAAACCTGACCGAATTGGCGATTGAAATGAATTTAACCAAGCCTACTGTAAAAGTGGCTATCGATAAGTTGATCGATAAGGATTATATCTACCGGGTTCAATCAGATGAAGATCGCCGTACTGCACATTTACATTTAACCGAAAAGGGAAAACTTATCAACGAGATGCATGATTATGCCCACAAGCGTATGGCTGAATTAATAAGCAAAAAACTTGATTATACAGAACGCGTCTTACTGGAGTCATTGCTTGAAAAAGCTATGCACAAATAATTCCCTGTATTTTAAAGTAATCACATCTAATCAATTTATTGTCAAAAAACGCATTATGAACATAGATTTAAAATCTGCGAAATATCAGGGCTTAACCAATGATCAGGTTTCAGAAAAGCAAAGAAGCTTTGGTCTTAACGAATTGCCTTCGTCAAAACCAAAAAATCTGTTCGCCATTGCCTGGGGGGTAGTAAAAGAGCCAATGTTTTTACTTCTGGTAGCCTGCGGCACTTTGTACCTGATTTTGGGCGACATTCAGGAAGGATTGATGTTGCTGGGTTTTGTTTTTGTGATTATGGGAATTGAATTCTATCAGGAAAAGAAGACTGAGAATGCACTTGATGCTCTTAAGGATCTGGCAAGTCCTCGTGCCCTGGTAATTCGTGAAGGGATAGAAAAGCGAATTGCCGGCCGTGAAGTAGTAACCGATGATCTTGTTATCCTGCAGGAAGGCGATCGTGTTCCCGCCGATGCAACTGTTCTGTATTCGGTTAACCTGTTGGCCGACGAATCGCTGCTAACCGGCGAGTCCGTTTCGGTGCGCAAATCAGAGTGGAATGGAACCGATCAGGTTACACAGCCCGGTGGTGATGATCTGCCTTTCGTTTATTCAGGATCAATGATTGTGCAGGGTAATGGTATTGTTAAAGTTACGGCTATCGCATCTAATACTGAAATTGGCAAAATAGGAAAGGCCCTGGAGTCGGTTGTTGAGGAACCTACCAAGCTGAAAACCGAAATGGGCATACTGGTTAAACGGCTGGCTATTATTGGTGTGTCGCTTTGTGTGGTGGTTATCCTGGTATATACGATTACACGTGGTGATTTACTGAAAGGTTTCCTTGCCGGGATAACACTTGCAATGGCTATGTTACCTGAAGAATTTCCTGTTGTACTTACCATTTTTATGGCCCTGGGAGCCTGGAGGATGTCGAAGAAGAATGTGCTCACCCGCAAACCCTCAGCCGTTGAAACCCTGGGTTCAGCAACAGTTCTTTGCACGGATAAAACAGGGACCCTGACCCAGAATAAAATGACTGTTAGCCGTTTATTCAATGGGTCTGATTTCTTCAATGTTAATAAGTGTACCAAGTTTCCCGAGGAGTTTCATGAGATCATCGAATTCGGCATTTTGTCGAGCCAAACCAATCCGTTTGATCCGATGGAACGTGCCATCACCAATATGGGCAATGTCTATCTGAAAAATACCGATCACATCCATACGGACTGGCAGATGGTGAAGGAATATCCTTTATCTAAAGATTTGCTTGCCATGTCAAGGGTGTTTACCAACAATGAAAACCATCAACAAACGATCGCTACAAAGGGGGCTCCTGAAGCTATTTTTGATTTGTGTCATTTTACGGCTGCCGATAAAACCAAATATTCGGCTTCTGTTACTGAAATGGCTTCAGCAGGCTTACGCGTATTGGGTGTGGCAAAAGCTATCATCGGAAATGAAAGTCTACCCGAAATACAGCATGATTTTGACTATGAATTTATCGGGCTGATCGCTTTGTCGGACCCCATTCGTGAAACAGTCCCTGAGGCAGTTCGTGAATGTTACCAGGCAGGAATTCGTGTTATCATGATTACAGGTGACTACCCTGTCACAGCCATGAATATTGGCCGGGAAATCGGACTTCGGAACTATGAGGTGTCGATCAGCGGACCTGAACTTCACGCTATGACTGAAGATGAGCTTTGTGAACGGATTAAAGAGGTAAACATTTTTGCACGGGTTGTGCCTGAACAAAAGCTGAAAATAGTAAATGCCCTGAAACGAAACGGTGAAATTGTAGCCATGACGGGTGATGGGGTGAATGATGCACCTGCTCTTAAGTCAGCCCACATTGGTATTGCAATGGGCGAAAAAGGCACCGATGTGGCTCGTGAAGCATCATCACTGGTGCTGATGGATGATAATTTTGCCTCCATTGTCGGAGCGGTTAAAATGGGGCGTCGCATTTTCGATAACCTGCAAAAGGCCCTGGGTTACATTTTTGCGATCCATGTACCAATAGCAGGGCTGTCGCTTATTCCCGTCTTATTCTCAAACCTTCCACTGCTATTATGGCCAGTTCATATAGTGTTTCTGGAACTGATCATTGACCCGGCCTGTTCCATCATCTTTGAAGCCGAAAAGGAAGAGAAAAATGTAATGAATCGTCCGCCCAAGGACATTAACGAACCCTTTTTCGGGGCGAAGAAAATCTGGCTCAGTTGTTCGCAGGGAATAGGAATACTGGCTATCGTATTTGCGGTGTATTTCTTCGGATTACGCATGGATTATTCCGAAAAGGAAGTGCGTGCACTGGCATTTACAACTCTGATTGCCTCCAATATTGCAGTCATACTTTCGAACCGTTCCTGGACCCGAAATATCTTCCAGATTATAAGTACCACTAATAAAACCGTCAAGTATGTGGTTGGCGGAGCAACCTTTTTCCTGATATTGATTTTGAATGTACCATTTCTTCTCCAACTTTTTCAGTTCGATAAGATTAGTCTGAATGAAGCTTTGGTATGCGTTGCTGCCGGCTTCTCCAGCATCATTTGGTTCGAAATGTATAAGGTGTTAAATAATAGAACAAAAGGAGTTGTTCAATTCTAATGTCAATGGGTAATCTGATACCATTGTCTGCAATATATAGGTCCATTAATGGTTAGCTAAATGCAGATTTAAAGCCCGGCTTTCCATCTTGTATTCTTCCACTTATTTTGCTCTTCGGTACTGAGGAATGTCCATACAACAATGCGGCTGATTTTATTCCCCTGGCCCATGGGAATGGTTTCCACACCAAAGGCTTCGGCTTGTTCCAGGGTTCGGTATACACTCTTAAGGTTCGATTCTTTCGAGATAAGGGTAGAAAAACAAAAGCAAGAGCTGGCAAATTTCTTACTTTGCAGGATCATGTTCCGTACGAATTTTTCTTCCCCTCCGTCGCACCACAATTCATTATGCTGGCCTCCAAAATTCAGGACCGATTCTGGGGTCGTCTCCGGGTTTAAATGATTTAGTTTCCTTTGAGATCCTGCCATGGCTTCTTTCGCTGAAGCATGAAAGGGGGGATTACAGATCGTTAAATCAATAAACTCATCTTTCCGTATTATACCATAAAAGAAGTCTTTCGCGTTTGATTGCGGTTTAACTTCGATATTCCCCTGCAAGGAGGGATTGAATTCTATAATTTTGTTTGCTGATTCAATGGAAACCGGATCAATGTCAGACCCGATAAACGACCAGCCGTATTCCCGTATTCCGATAATCGGGTAAATACAGCTTGCGCCCACCCCGATGTCGAAGCATTTAACTGTTGATCCTACGGGGATTTTTCCATAGTTATTCCGGCAAAGGAAATCGGCCATGTGATGGATGTAATCTGCCCTGCCGGGAATGGGTGGACAAAGGTAACCTTCAGGGATGTCCCAGTTGCCGATCTGGTAATGGTGAAGCAACAGCGCTTTGTTGAGCGCTTTCACTGCATGTGGATCGGCAAAATCAACCGATTCGTTACCATAAAGGTTCGGCTTAACAAAAGAGGCCAATTCCGGATAGCAATCAATCAATAGTTTAAAATCGTAACGTTCCCGATTCTTGTTTCTGGGATGCAATTTAGACTTCTCTTCTGGCTGTTCTTTTTTATTCTTTAACATTGAAATGTTGTCACTGATTTTTCAGATGTAAATTTAGAATATTAAAGTCAGAATCCTCAGATACTTGTTTTTGCCCGTTAAAAAGAATTCTTATTTTCACAGACCCAATCCCCAGGCTTTCCCATTAGCTTTGTTTCTATTCCCAGTCATACCTCTGTCGTACCCTTATTTGATAATATTCGAATATAATTCGAAACTAATTCGAATCATATTCGAATATTATACATATAAGTACGAATTATATTCGAATTATATTTGTATTTGATACGAATTATAACCAATAAGGGTACGACAGAGGTATGACAGAGGTACGAAACAATACCACTGAGATTCCGGGATAAATCATGAACGATAAGGGATAAAAACAGAAGAAAATTTTAGCAAACGGATAAATAAGCATTGACAAGAAACTAATATCGTATTCTTTATATTTTAATATGCCTCATTATTAGGTACTTAATACTTAGTCCACCGAATGGCAAAAGTGAATGAAAACATTCACACATTGTCAACCATAGACGATTCTGATTGTTATAAAGCAAATATAAGGATAGGTTAATTCTAAATCTAAATACAAATGAAAAACTATTTATATAAAATCGTTGGTTCAGGCTTGTTAATCCTCAGCCTTTTTGTTCCCGTAATTAGCCAGGCACAAACCCCCGGAACTTTCACCTTTTCAATTAACCCTGTTTCTCACAGCGGAAGTTATGGGTTGAAACATGTGGTAGCTATCTGGGTTGAAAATGCGGCAGGGACATTTGTGAAAACCAAACTTCGCCAATCTTCGTCCAGTACCATTGACCATCTGGCAACATGGACATCGAAGTCAGGCTCGAATGTTGTGGATGCTACGACAGGCGCCACATTAACTACATACGCCCCGTTAACCGCTATCTGGGATGGAACCAATGTTTCAAAAGTGGTTGTCGCCGACGGAGATTATAAGATTTGGATAGAAATGGCATGGGATAACAGCAAGACAACCGATAAGACAGTAACCTCATTTACTTTCACAAAAGGGACTACGGCTGTTCATATTAAACCGGCCAATACCAGCCTTTTTACTGATATTGCACTGGATTGGGTTCCTACCGTTACCGGCATTGAAAATAGGTCACAGTCAAAAAATATAAGAGTATTTCCAAATCCGACCAATGGGTTGGTGAATGTTGAATTTAAGACGCCCCAAAATGATTGTCTGATTCAGGTTGCAAATTCTGTTGGCGATATTGTTTCCGAAGTGAAAGTTACCAAAGGCTTTGCCGGAGATAAAACGATCGATTTAAGCAAAAATGTCAATGGCGTTTATCTCATTAATATTCTTTATACCAACAAAGCTGATAATCTGAACTATAAGATCATTCTCGGCAAGTAACCGCTTATCTCTTTATCGTTGGGGAATAACCTTAACATGTTATTTCGAATGGTACTTCCCGGCATAATCAATGACACACATCGACTGATAGCTGGGATGACTGCCATTAGCCACGCCAACAAAGTGATAACAGGCATTCAGAATGTTCTTCCGGTGACCACGGTCAGGAACTCCATCGTCAATCAGCAATGCAATCACGATCTGCCGGGCTACAAAACTACCGTAGGTGATGTCTTCGGCTGAACAAATGTCCCAGTCACCGTATTTCTCAATGCGCTTTTGCGGGGTTGAACCGTTTTGGGCAAAGTGGCCAATTCCTCCGTGTTTACGCTGATCTGCAGTTAGTTCTGCGGAAGCTTTTGCCAGTCCTTCCACAGGGTTAAGAAGGGATAGTGGTTTCGTTTTTTCTAGGAATTGAATACATTCATTCAGCGGATTGACACCTTCCTGCGATTTAATAGTCTCCTGCCCGGGATAGGTATAAAGTTTGCCCCTATAGGCTGTTCTCAGGTCTTCCATGTACTCTTCAGCGTATCGTTTGGGGTTGCTCCTGACTTTGTTGAGTTCCAGGATGACCTGCTTTTCCAAATCATTCTGCCAGGCAATATTTCTGGCGGTGTTGAGTTCTGAGGGCCAGCTCTTTTCTTCCTGAGATATTGGTGTCTCGGGAAAATAGAACTGAAAAGAGAACATTAGAATTGTGGTGAAGATATAGTGCATTTGAAATTTTGCTCCGTTTATTGGCAAAGATATCTAAAAAGACAACAAGCACTGCCAGATAAACATGTTTCCAAACGAATCCACCTCTTCCCATACTTGCCTGACCAATGGTTTGTACGGTCTACTTCCGGGGATCTTCGGTTGGTTTTTTCGTCTCAGGTTTTGTTGTATCTTTTGGTTCAGGAGATGAGGCAGTGGCTTCAACTTTGTCATCCGCACGTAAATCAGATTCAGCTACAGGCTCTTCAACAGGTTCAACGCCTCTTATTTTGGCTTCGAGATTATCAACAACGACAACTGCCTTATCTTCAACCTTTGCCCAGATTTCTTCGATTTTTGCTTCAATCTTGTCCTTAGTTTCGTCAGTTTTCTCCTGAGCTTTTTCTCCAAGGTCTTTTGCTTTTTCTTTGGTCTCCTTTGCAAAATCCTTAATGGTCCCTTTGGTTTTGGCAACAACTTCATCCACCTGAACAGAATGTTCTATTGTAAATTCTTTTACCTGATCAATACTCTGTTCCACTTTTTCTGTTCCAACTCTTTTGCTGGTAGAGAATAATCTTTTCAATGAATCTTTTAGTCCCATAACTTAAGTTTTTTTTGGTTAGCTAACAAAGATACAAACCATTTGGGAAGGAAACAGATTTATTCACAAATAATTGCAGCTAAATAATTCAGTATTAACCACTCATTCCATTTATCGTGGAAATTATCCGTCATGGGAAATGGGTATCTTCACCTTATGATTGTGATTTCGGTGTCAGCACAATAATTCTTATTCTGGAGACCTTTAGGGTTTTAAAAATATTGAAGGTTTGAGTAAGATAATTTTATTCACCCCCTACAACCACTGTCCAGTTACGCACCTGCCATTCTTTAACCACACCATTTTTCACATAGGGATCATTCCTGGCAAAGTTTTCGGCAATTGAAGGATTATCTCCCTTGAATACAAGTAACGCGCCATCCGGTGGATCAGCATATGCACCAGCCATTACCAGTGTTCCATTCTCAAATGCTTGTTGGGCAAGGCTTAAATGTTCCATACGATAGGGAGCCCGTCTTTCGACATAATTGTCTTCAGCCTTATAATGTAAAATGTAATACATGGTTGCTTTTTTTATTTGGATTACTCAGCAGGTTATTAAGTTATAATTAATTACCCGCAAAACATTACTATTCATAAAAGTCTTCTTTATTAGTAGTTGCCACCTCAAACAGGAAGGTTCCTATTTTTTCGGTGAGCAGGTGGAAGAATTTCTCACCTTTTTCAACAGTTGCCTTAACCGGATTACCGATTCCGGTATCAGCAGTTACCTTGGTCCAGCGGCGTTCGGCCCAGCCCCAGCCTTCGTGCATGGCGCTGAAACGATATTTTTTTGCAGCGCCGTCGCCGGCTTCCGAAAGTGGCAATACCCATTCAGGTTTAAGGTAAAGCATCAGGCTGGTTTCCACTTCACCGGCATGTTCGCCTAAATCTTCAAAAATGGTTGCAGTTTCTTTTACCTTGTACCAGTTAGCTTCAGATAGAAACATCTTCGGGTATTTTAATCCCAGTTCTCGCAGTATTTGTCTGAAGTCATTCCCCCCGTGGCTATTCAGAATCACCAGTTTATATACTCCCTGCCGGTTGAGGGTTTCAATGATGTCGCTCAGGATGGCAAGTTGGGTAGAGGGATTCAGGTTCATATCGAACGACACATCAAACTGGCCGGTATTTACCCCGAAAGGAATTGCAGGCAATACGATAACCTTGGCACCCATTTCCCAGGCGATTCGTGCAGCTTCAGCAGCTATGGCATCGGCCTCCACGTTGTCGGTCGAATAAGGAAGGTGATAATTGTGGGCTTCAGTAGCACCCCAGGGCAGTACAACGAGTTGAAAATGTTCGTCTTTGACGCTCTTCCAGTTGGTTTCGGCTAAAATATATGGTCTCATGGTTGTTGTTTATTTGATTTTCCTTTTTCAGTTTGCTTCGGTTTGATACCTTTAGACAATAATTTTAAGGCCAATAAAATTACATAAAATAATGACATACCTGATATAGCTTCCAGTAAGTTTTGGAAGTTAAACCAACTAAATTAAAAATTATGACCAACGATCGAAGGACTTTTATTAAACAAACGGCTACTGTGGCTGCTGCAATAAGCATTTTTCCTACGCTGATGAACGCAGGATGTGTGGGTGCCAACGATCGGGTGGTGGTAGGCCTCATAGGTTGCAATGGCCAGGGTTTTGAGGATCTGAAGGCTTTCCTGAAACAACCTAATGTGGTATGTGCAGCTATTTGCGATGTGGATCAAAATGTTCTGAACAAGCGTGCTGCTGAGGTTGAAAAGTTAACCGGTAAGAGGCCTTCACTTTATGGTGATTTTAGAAAACTGTTGGAACAGAAGGATATTGATTCAGTAATTATCGGAACACCCGACCACTGGCATTGCATCCCAATGATTTATGCCATGGAAGCTGGTAAAGATGTTTACTGCGAAAAGCCGGTCGGCTACACCATCGAAGAATGTAACCTGATGGTGAAAGCAACCAAACGATACAACAAGGTTGTCCAGGTTGGACAGTGGCAGCGTAGCGACCCGCACTGGCTCGAAGCAGTTAATTATCTTCATGCCGGTACCCTTGGGAAAATACGTTCAGTGCGTGCTTGGTCTTATGTGGGCTGGAAGAAATCTATTCCCGTACTGGCAGACCAGGCAACTCCCGCAGGCATTGATTACGATATGTGGCTAGGTCCACGTCCTTCACGACCGTTTAACCGCAACCGCTTCCATGGGTCATTCCGCTGGTATTGGGATTATGCCGGTGGCGTGATGGACGATTGGGGTGTTCATCTGCTGGATTATGCCTTGTTTGGAATGAACCAGTACACCCCCAAATCGGTTAGTTCTTCAGGTGGAAAATATGCCTTCCCCACGGATGCCATGGAAACGCCCGACACCATGATGGCCATTTATGACTTTGGCGAATTTGGCATCTTATGGGATCATACCATTGGGATATATGGTGCACAATTCAAACGTCGTGGTCATGGAGTTGCCTTTATAGGCGAATACGGCACGCTCATTGTCGATCGCTCAGGATGGGAAGTAATGGCCGAAAATAAAAGTACAAGTGCAAAGGCAGGTTTCGTCGATGTGCCCATTCAGCAGGGAAAGGGTAATGGATTGGATTTACATGTGTCAAACTTTATCGATTGCCTGAAAACACGCAATAAACCCAATTGTGACATTGAAACTGGTGCTCACATTGCCCGTTTCTCCCACATGGGTAACATTGCCTACCGGCTGGGGCGCAAACTCAACTGGGACGGCGTGAAACAGGAATTCATCAACGACCCCGAAGCCAATGCCATGACCAAGGCAATTTACCGTGCTCCCTGGTCTCTGCCTAAAGTATAGAAACTTATATACAAAGCGGGTGATTATAAGTCACCCGTTTTGTATACATTTATCAAACTTTACCAAACCAATGAAACGAATCCTGATTGTAATATCATTCTTTTTCCTGATCCACGAGTTCATTTCTGCCCAATCCTTGCCTGCTCCTGTGAAGGCAGATGTTCTTCAGTCCTGGGAACCATCGAATATTCAGGTGAAAGGATATTTAGGGGAGAAGATTGATTTATGCATCAGTGAGAGGATCAAAAAGCAGGATGTTCAAATGCTTGTCGATCCATTCAAAACCCGTAACGAAAGCCACCTGTGGCAAACTGAATTCTGGGGTAAATGGATTCTTTCGGCAATTGCTTCCTGGCAATATAATCATGATCCCTTAATGCTGATCCATATTCAGAAAGCAGTTTCGGGAATTCTGGCTACCCAGACCCCTGATGGTTATATTGGCAACTATTCACCCAAAGCCCAATTGCAGGAATGGGACATCTGGGGACGAAAATACACCTTGCTTGGGTTATTGGCTTATTACGATATTTCAGAAGACAGGAAAGTGCTTGATGCTTCACAAAAGCTGGCAGATCATTTGCTTTCCGAGGTTGGTCCGAATAAATCAGATATTGTAAAAACAGGTAATTACCATGGGATGCCCAGCAGCTCCATCCTTGAACCAATGGTTCTGCTTTATCGGCACACCGGCAAAAAGCGCTACCTCGACTTTGCCAGATACATCGTGGCCCAATGGGAGACTGCTGATGGTCCGAAACTGATCAGTAAAGCCATGGATGGTGTTGACGTAGCCAGTCGTTTCCCTTTTCCAAAAGTATGGTGGTCATGGGATAATGGACAGAAGGCCTACGAAATGATGTCGTGTTATGAAGGCTTGCTCGAACTGTATCGCATGACGGGAGAACCTGATTATCTGAAGTCAGCCGAGTTGGCCGTTCAGAATATCATCGATAACGAGATTAATGTCGCCGGATCAGGCACGGCTTTCGAATGCTTTTACCATGGAGCGCAACGGCAAACCGAACCCACTTACCATACCATGGAAACCTGTGTGACTTTTACCTGGATAAAGTTGTGCAACAACCTGCTGAGGCTGACAGGCAACCCGAAATATGCCGATCAGATCGAAAAAACCGTTTATAATGCGCTGATGGCTTCCATGAAGTTTGACGGCTCTCAGATAGCTAAATACAGTCCGCTGGAAGGAAGACGGCACGAAGGGGAATATCAATGCGAAATGCCCATCAATTGCTGTAATGCCAATGGACCACGCGCTTTTACTTTGATTCCCAAAATGGCTTTAATGACTGCCGGAGATGAAATAGTTGTGAATCTTTACAGTGAATCCAGGGCGACTGTAATGGTGGGCGAAAAAAACAGGAAGAATAAAGTTACTTTGGAACAGAATACCAGTTATCCAGCAACTGACAGAGTGGAAATCACCATTCATCCTGAAAAACCCGGAACCTTTACCCTTGCACTGCGCATTCCTGCATGGAGTGAACATTCAAGCCTTTCGGTCAATGATATTCCTGTTGAAGGTACAATAGGCGGAATGTATCGAAAGATTACCAGGGAATGGAGTTCAGGTGATAAAGTAGTGCTTCAACTGGATATGACAGGTCGTTTGATCACGCTCAACGGGTATCAGGCCATCATGAGAGGTCCCGTTTTACTGGCACGCGACTCCAGGTTTGAAGATGGATTCATTGATGAGACCGCCATTATACTGCAAACGGGCAGTAAGGTCGACCTTCAGGGTACCATAGATCAGCCTGCAAATATGTGGATGTCATTTACTGCTCCCCTGGTTTTGGGAACTGATCTGGAAGGGGAATTCAGGAATCCGCGTTCAGTGCACTTCTGCGATTTTGGATCAGCAGGAAATACCTGGAGTGAAGACTCTCGCTATCGTGTTTGGATCAGGCAAACCCTCAACGTAATGAATGTACCCTATAAAGCATATTAACCTATGGATAAAGAGGCTATTTTTAAAAGGCTGAAATTTAGCAACTCAGAATATAATCTGATCGTCAATGCCCCCGAGGAATAT
>Ga0302296_1001669_pt1 | contig 15581 bp, 12 predicted proteins | sample III_Fen_N3_1_FD_194546 | JGI IMG/M metagenome (GOLD analysis project Ga0302296, IMG submission 194546) | Peat permafrost microbial communities from Stordalen Mire near Abisko, Sweden - III_Fen_N3_1 | ecosystem: Environmental > Terrestrial > Soil > Wetlands > Permafrost | place: Sweden: Abisko...
CCCGTTGTTGCATTCCTCCTGAAAGCTGGTGTGGATACGATTTGGCAAAACCGCTGAGGCTTACCAATTCGATATGTTCGTCAACTATTTTTTTCTTTTCTTGAGGCGAAAGTTTTTCATTAACAAGTCCGAAAGCAATATTTTCTTCAGCGGTAAGCCAAGGGAAAAGCCGAGCTTCCTGAAACACCATTCCTCTGTTTATGCTCGGACCTTTAATTCTATTTTCTCCAAGTTTAATATCCCCGGAAAAATCAATTTCGAGTCCAGCTATTAAGCGCAACAAAGTACTTTTTCCGCAACCACTGGCACCAACAAAAGTAACAAACTCACCGGGCTTGATTGTTAGGTTCACATTCTCCAACGCCTGTACATCACCATTTTCAGCTTTGTAGGTTTTATTCAAATTTTCGATGAATAATGTTTCTAAAGTTTCCATATCTATTTTAACCTCCCTTTTCTATTACTACTTTTATTACTTTTATTCCACTTAATCAAATGGTCTTCAATAAAATTGAATATTCTTTCAATAATCAAACCTATAATACCAATTGCGAAAGTCCCGACAAATGTTATGTCAGGTTGCCACATTTCCCGGGAATACATAAGAAGGAATCCGATACCTGATGTTGATGCAATAACCTCTGCAGCAACAACTGCCCCCCAGGCCATACCCATTCCAATTCTCAAACCTGTAAAAATTGAAGGCAATGCTGAGGGCAATACTACTTTGGTAAGTGTTTGGTACCTGTTTTTTTCAAGAATCAGAGCTACTTCAAGGTATTTCTTATCAACTGTTTTAACGCCTGCGATTACATTTAACAATACTGGCCAAAAACAACCAATAGCAATAATAGTCGTCTTGGTTGTTTCACTAATACCCAGCCACAAGATGATCAAAGGCAACCAGGCAAATAAAGGGATTGGGCGCAAAAATTCCAGAAGCAACGTTGTTGCCTGATCAAAACGTTTAAATATCCCTATAAGAAGACCCAATAGAAGACCCAATCCGGCACCAACAGCATACCCTTTCGTGATGCGATAAAGACTTATACCAATATGATGGATTAATTCACCAGATTTTAACTGATAATAAGCTGCTTTTAAAATTGCCGATGGAGCAGGAAGTATTAGTGGTTTTAGATACCCTAACTGACTGGCAGTTTCCCATGCTATAATTAAAAGTAGAGGGGGTAGGACTTTAATTAGCCAAAGCTTATTTAAGATCGTTTTATGAGCTAGAGCAACAATCCAAAAGATTATTGCTCTAGGGTTATATGACTTTATTGTATTCATTTTTAATTTCTATTTTAAGATGGTTTTATTTTATTCCTCAACAATAATTTCACATTGTTTGAAAATGGGAAGAAATGTTGGAGAGGTATTATAATACGCTCAGAAGTATCCCATCTTTTCATGCATGGATTGAACCATCAGCATAATTGTATCATCATTTTGATGTTATCTTATGATGTTATAAAATCAAATCTACTGTTGCACAGTTAACACGAAGACAGATTGCAACTGCCTTATCAGCTCATTTATTTTAAAACTGGATATTTCCAGAGTGTAATCTTATCGCCTACAAAATCTCCGGATTTAATTCTGAAAACATTTGAACCATAAAAACTGGAACCAGGGCCTGTAGTTAGTTCAAGCATACCAAAACCATAACGCAGATAAATATCGGTCGCTTTGTCCACCAGTTCCCAGTGGAAGGCGGCCTCCGGACTACGATACCCTTCAAGTGGTGTGCCTGCTTCAGGATGGAAACGACTAAATTTAGCCACAATACCTTTTGATGCGAGGTATTCAACTCCTTCTAAAGTGGAAGATTTAGGCTCCAGTCCGCCAACTATATTCGCGTGTACATGTCCTTTGCCAAATATATCAACAGCAGCCTCAAGCGAATCAATCCAGTGTTGCCAACCGCCATTGCGTTTGTCCTTTCCGGGACAGATATGTGCGAAAAGATTCTTATCCCAAACTTCGATATTATGTGAAACGTGCGAATATCCTGCTTCTTTATATTTTGGAAGAACCGAAAAATCATTGGGGGCACCAATAATTGCTGTGCCGAAAAAATCGGGATACGTTTTTCTAATCTCCTCAACCACATCAATATAATATTCAAGCTCGCGTCGTTCAGGCACAAAACCACCTGAGATACGGAAATGATTACCATGACCAGCTTTACGGGCTAAATCATAAGCTTCTGCAACAATTTTCGGCGTTAAAATTGGGTTAAGTCGTTCGCCATACTTACCTTCACCAATGTTAATCTTACAAAACAGGCAATCTTCGCCTAAATCCTTTAACGCACATTCCTTACTATATCCAACACTAACTCCACCATGTTGAGTTAGGCTCATTATATTTCGGAATATTTCTCCCGTACTGAGTGTTGTATTGAGTAACGGATTTGTTGCATCAGGTAAAGTAATTACACCGATTCTTGTGGTATCATCGTATAAAACTGGTTCATTACCTTCTACAACAATTGAATACGGGGTCCAACGGGTGAAATGTCCACTTCCATCGTTTCCATGAGGTAACTTAAATGAGAAGAATCCACCTCTTCCATTTTTCTTGGGAATTTCGCCTGTCTGTTCAAATCGAAGTGCATTAATCTCTTCAGCATTAAAATTTATACCTTTTTCGGTCAGATCAAAGCCCAATCTTGCCTCTTTCAAGAGGATTTCTTTTATAGTTGCCTTGTCTTGTTTTGCAATTTCTTTTACTTCTGACATTTCTTTTGTTTTTGAATAGTTATTAAGCGGGTATTTTTAAAGCTGGATATTTCCATGGAGTTAATTTATCTCCCTCAAAATCACCTATTTTAATTCTGAAGATGTTGGAACCTTGAAAGCCTGAACCAGGTCCCCCTGTTAGTTCATTCATGGTAAAACCATAACGGATAAAAATATCGGTCGTTTTATCGACTAAATCCCAGTGGAAATCAGCAGTCGGGCTACGATAACCTTCAAGCGGAGTGCCTTCTTCCGGACGGAATCGGCCATAAGTAACGACAACACCTTTTGAGGCAAGGTATTCAACACCTTCTAACGTTGAAGCTTTAGGTTCCAAGCCTCCAATCATGTGAGCATGAACCTTTCCTCTTCCAAAGATATCCACTGCAGCCTCAAGCGAATCAATCCAGTGCTGCCAGCCGCCATTGCGTTTGTCCTTGCCAGGGCATATATGGGCAAAAATATTCTTATCCCAAATTTCAATATTATGAGAAATACGTGAATATCCTGCTTCTTTGTATTTTGCCAGAATTGAAAAATCGTTTGGCGCGCCAATAATTGCAGCGCCATAAAAATCAGGATATGTTTTTTTTATTTCTTCAGCTACATCAATGTAATATTCGAGTTCGCGCCGTTCAGGCACAAAACCACCTGAAATACGGAAATGATTACCTACACCTGCTTTACGGGCTAAATCATAAGCTTCAGCAACAATTTTAGGAGTCAAGATCGGGTTAAGTCGTTCGCCGTACTTACCATCGCCAATATTAATCTTACAAAACAGGCAATCTTCACCTAAATCTTTTAACGAACATTCTTTACTATACCCAACATTAACACCACCATGTTGAGTTAACCCCATTATGTTGCGAAAAATTTCGCCTGTACTTAGTTTTGCATTAAGCAACGGATTTGGTGCATCCGGGAAAGTAATTTCACCGATCCGAGTATTTCCATCGTATAAAATAGGTGTATTGTCTTCTACAACAACAGAATATGGTGTCCATGGAGTGTAATGTCCACTTCCGCTATTCCCATGAGGTAATTTAAAAGATAACGATCCACCCCTACCATTAGATCTTGGAAGTTCACCAGTTTTGGCAATCCGAAGCTTGGCTATTTCTTCTTTATTATAAGAAATACCTTTTTCCCAAAGGTCGAAACCCAACCGGGCTTCGTTTAAAAGAATCTCCTTGACGGCTTCCTTTTCCTGTTTTTGAATTTCTTTTACTTTTGACATTTTATGTTTGATTTTGATTGTTTAAACTGGTTTTATTTTAAAGCAGGGTATTTCCATGGAAGAAGTGTATCACCCTCAAAATCACCGGTTTTAATTCTGAAAACATCTAACCCACCGAAACCGGAACCCGGGCCACTGGTTAAATCGAGTGCAGTAAAACCTCTATTGATGTAGATATCGGTAGCTTTATCGACTAATTCCCAGTGGAAATCGGCAGTTGGAGTGCGATAGCCTTCAAGCGGAGTACCTAGCTGAGGACGGAACTTACTAAATTTGGCGGTAACACCTTTTGATGTTAAATACTCGATTCCTTCCAACGTTGATGATTTTGGTTCCAGGCCTCCAATTATTTGGGCATGTACTTTACCTTTTCCAAATATTTCAACTCCGGCTTCAAGCGAATCAATCCAATGTTGCCATCCACCATTGCGTTTGTCTTTTCCGGGGCAGATGTGTGCAAATACATTTTTGTCCCATATTTCAAGGTTATGAGAAATACGCTCATAACCCGCTTCTTTGTATTTAGATAAAATAGACAAATCATTTGGTGCACCAATAATGGCTGTTCCGTAAAAATCGGGATACGTTTTTCTTATTTCTTCGGCAACATCAATGTAATAATCGAGTTCCCTTCGTTCAGGAACAAAACCACCTGAAATTCTGAAATGGTTTCCTACGCCGGCCTTACGGGCCAAATCATAAGCTTCGGCTACAATCTTTGGATTGAGAAGTGAGTTGTCTTTACGGCCATACCTGTCTTCATATTTTTCAGCATAATCACCTCTGATATTAATGGTGCAAAACAGGCAATCTTCACCTAAATCCTTTAACGAACACTCTTTACTGTACCCAACATTAACCCCGCCATGTTGAGTTAACCCCATTACATTTCGAAATGTTTGTCCCGTGCTAAGTACTGTTTTGAGTACCGGATTTGGTGCATCCGGAAAAGTTATTTCACCGATAAGCGTTCCATCATCGTACAATATAGGTCGGTTATCTTCTACAACAATGGAATAAGGAGTCCAACGGGTATAATCGCCACTTCCGCTGTTCCCGTGTGGTAAGCGAAACGATAATCCGCCGCCAAAGCCGCCATTGCGTATAATTTCTCCGGATTTAGCAATCCGAAGTTTATTTATCGCCTCTTTGTCATAAGAAATGCCTTTTTCGGAAAGGTCAAAACCCAATCTGGCTTCTTTTAAAAGTAGCTCTTTTACAGATTCTTTTGTTTGATTTTGAGTTCCTGTTAATGTTGTCATTTTTTTGTTAATTTAAATTAGTTATTAAATAGTAATTATTTAAGAATCTATCAATTGGCAACTTGTCAGACAGCCAACTCTTCCACGAGTACTCCCGATTTATGAAGGGTGTTGTAGTGACTATTATTTTCAAGAAGTTCCGCATGCGAACCTTTTTCAACAATAAGTCCATTATCAAGTACCACGATGTAATCCATGTGTTGAATCGTCGAAAGTCTGTGGGCAATAACCAGAAGAGTTCTGTCTTTAGATACTTTTGTAATAGCTTCCTGAAGAATAGCCTCGGTTTCTGAGTCAAGGCTTGCGGTGGCTTCATCGAGAATCAATATTTTCGGATTAAATACCATTACCCTGGCAAACGAAAGCAGTTGTCTTTCTCCAAACGAAAGCGTAGCGCCTCTTTCTGACAATAATGTGTCATATCCCTTTGAAAGTTTACTGATAAAGCCATCTGCACCGATCAATTTACAAACTTCAATCACTCGTTCTGGGGCAATTTCATTTCTAAAAAACCGGATATTGTCGAGTACTGTTCCTGAAAACAAAGTAATATCTTGTTGAACAATACCCACCGTACGCCTGAGATCGGCAAGTGGCCACTTTTTAATATCTTGTCCATCAATGATGATAGAACCGCCCGTCGTATCATAAAAACGAGCCAACAAGCTCATCAGTGAGGTTTTTCCAGCTCCTGACGCGCCTACGAATCCTACGCTGTCACCTGGTTTAATATTCAACGAAACACCTTTTAGAACATCAACTCCTTCCCTGTAAGCCAGGAATGTATTCTTAAATTCCACGCCGCCACTTATTGTCGCAGGAGCAACTGCATCAACCGATTCAACAATATCCGGCTTTTCATTTAAGGTAGCTACAATCCGATCGGTAGCTACAAGCATATTCTGGAAAGTATTAAGCTGCATAGTAATAGAGTTAATTGGCTGAACGAACCGGCGTATATACCCGATAAATGCAAAAAGTACCCCAAAAGACACATCTCCACGAATTACCGGGCCACTCCCAAACCAAATAAGCCCGGCAACGCCAAAATCACCGATTACTTCAGTAAAAAGGAAAAAAGCAAGAGTTATCCGGTTTTCCTTAATCGCTGATTTCAGATAGTCCGTATTTCTGGTCCTGAACTCGTTGTATTGTTTTTGCTCCTGATTAAAAATCTGAACGACTGACATTCCAGCCAGATTTTCAGCTAGAAAAGAAATAAGCGTTGATAAACGGCTACGCATTTCCTGGTTCACTTTACGCAACCATTTCTGAAAATAGATTGATATATAAATAATTACCGGAACAACAAGAAAGCAGAAAAGTGCAATTTTGACATTTAGCTGAAACATAAATACAATAATCATGATTAGTGTAAATACATTTCGTAAGTTATTTGCCAGAAAATCGGTAAAAAACGAGTTCAATGCTTCGGTATCGCTTACTACATTGGTAATGATGCGACCGGAAGGATTTTTATCAAAATACTTTAGTGAGAGGCTCTGAATATGACTGAATAAGTCAATTCGGATGTGTTTTATAATTTTTTGCCCTGTTAACTGAAGTAAAATACTTTGATAATAGGTTAACCCAAAAGTAAGTATGACAATGAATAAATAAGCTATGGAAATTAATATCAATGTGTTGTAATCCGGATTTGGAACCGAAATATATTTATCAATCGCCTCTTTCATTACAATTGGTTGCACAAGATCAGCCGCAACAACAAAAATGACAAGGAAAAAAATTACGACCAGTGGCTTTGTATGATTTTTCCAATAGGGCAAAAGCACCTTCAGTGTATCTTTTATGCTAAGCGCCATATTCTCCTCCTCCTTTTTTCTCTTCTTCCTCTTCTTCTTCAGACAAGAGTAGTACGTCAATCAAGTTTACTTTTGCGCTCTCGTAACCAGCTGATTTTGAATGTTCTTCCCCCCCTGACTGTATATTCCATAATTTATTATAAAACTCGCTGGTATCAAGCAAATTCTGGTGAGTACCCCGTTCTGTTATTTGTCCATTGTCGAGAATAATAATTTCGTCGGCATGCATAACCGCACTCAAGCGATGCGAAATAATTATGTTTGTTTTATTCTTTTCACCTTGTCGTAAATTTTGCAGAATCAAACGTTCGTTATTCGTATCTACAGCGCTTAAAGAGTCGTCGAGTACATTTATCGGTGCATCTTTATAGATTGCCCGGGCAATGGCAACCCTTTGCTTTTGTCCACCGGATAATCTCACTCCCCTTTCACCTATTTCCGTTTTGTACATATCTTTTAGTTTTAAAATATCCTCATGAACAACCGAGGCTTGTGCAGATTCTTCCACTTTATTCTCATCAAGCCGATCATCTGAAAAAGCAATATTTGAATCAATAGTTGTTGAGAATAAGAATCCGCTTTGTGGGACAAAAGCGATTGAATTGCGTAAATCTTTCAGATAATAATTGTGAACATCTACACCATCAATAAGTACAGTTCCCTGTGGTGGATCGTAAACCCTTAACAGTAAACTTGCAAGCGTTGATTTTCCTGAACCAATTGAGCCTATTACACCTAAGGTTTGTCCTTTTTTTACCTTGAATGAAATATCTGACAGCACATTTTTTGTAGTTCCAGGGTACTTAAAAGAAAGGTTTCTGACCTCTATATCTCCGCTAATCAGTTTTTGTTTGGTTGCGGTTTCCCGATCAGAAACTTCAACCGGAGCATCCAAAAGTTCAGCCAATCGTGTGAGTGAGGCCGAACCGCGTTGAAAGATATTCAGCACATTTCCAAGCTGCTCTAAAGGATGCCGCAACAAAATCAAATACAACAGAAATGATACAAAATCGCCTAAACTAATTGTCTTTAAAATAGTTAGATAGCCTCCATAAGCAATTACAATAACAAAACCAACAGAAATTGTAAAAGGAATTACAGCCGAGAAAACAGCAGATAATTTCACTTGTTTCATTCGCTCTGTAACAATCTCATCAATTCGGTCTTCAAAACGACTTATAACAACTGCTTCATTTCCAAATGCTTTAACAGTTCTTATGCCTCCTACAATTTCTTCAACCGATTGGGACATTCCGCCTAAAGTTGCCTGTACTTTAGCCGATTGGTTTTTAATTTTTGGATTATAGTACCGAACAATAAACGGAATAGCTAAAAGTGGACCAAGTCCGGCTATCGCAAGACTCCAATTGATGTGGACCAACATCACATAGAGCGCTCCTGACAACATAAAAACGCTACTGACAGTTATGTTAATACCTTGTGTGGCTGTTTGTTGAACAACCTGAACATCACTCAGTGCATGTGACAATAGTTTACCGGTACTATGTTCATGATAATAAGACAAAGGTAATGTCTCCCATTTTTTGAACAGTTTGTCCCGAACCTTATAATTAATCATCCTTCCGTGTTGAGCCGATATAAGGCGACCTAACCAACCAAGAATAACACGAACGGTGGCAACACCTAAAATAAGAAGACTAAAATGTGTCGCGACTTTCAGGTCGAGTTTACCACTCTTGAAGGTATCTGTAAAATCTCCAATTATTCGGGGTATAATCGTTGCCAGAAAACTTGAGGTAGCAATACTTAAAATACATATTATGTATATAAAAGGATGCTCGGCTGCATGTTCCCATAGCAAATACCATCCTGATTTTCGTCTTTCGGCTTCCTTTAATTCTTTTCTATTTTCACTCATTACTTTTTCTTCTCACTATTTTTACACCTTATAATTCACTTTACTTTACACAAACTAATGAGCAAAGCAGATTAAAAAGTAATAACATTAACTGACCCCGGACCTGCTCCGTTACGGCGGTCGAGTACTTTTACTTCTTTTGGATCAACCCGATACAATACATTATTTTCCAAACCATTTTGCGCAACACGTTCTTTGAACTTAACACTACGCCCACCAATCACCTGAACGGCTTTTTCTATTTCTTCCTTTGCCGAAAGTTGAACGGCTTTCCCTTGAATGCTCACATTGATAAATTGTGTTGGATCTTGATTCTCGTGCTGAAATAGTGCATTTACCTGAGGATTTTTCTCGGTATGCTTTACCTTTGCAGCACCACCTTTGGTTGAATAATAGAATGAGTAACCATCGACACCAAATGCGCCCAGAACTCTTAATGCCGGAGCATTGTCTTCATTTACAGTAGCCAACACAATCAACTTGGTTTCAGTCAGATACTTCTCAATTTCTTTTTTTTCGATTGACATGATTTTATCTCCTTAATTATTTGGTTGTTGTTTCAATTTGTTTTTACATAAGATTGCCCGAAAATAGCCTGGCTAAAATCTTGCAGAAGTTCAATAGCGCCTGTATATCCTGTATATGTTTGAATCAAAATAGCCTTATTGTAGGTTGGCGATGATATTTTAATTAATGGAACGGATAATTCATCGGCAACTTTTTGTTCGAACCCACTGCCCAAAATGATTTCCGGTTTGGCTTTCAACAGCCATTCATCAATCTCTTCACCGTCGCTTGTATAAGCCACTTCAGTAGGATAAGAAGCACTGGTGGGCAGTAAATCTTGTATTTGCCGGCGAAGTTCCTCATCCGGATTATCGGTAATGATAACCGTTGTAACTAACTGTCCAAAACTGTTTTGCAGGAATCTGCTTATGCCCAACACATTGGATGTTTCGCCAACCAAGGCTACTTTTTTCTGAAAATCGTAGGTAATGTAGCTCTGAGCCAGTTTGAGAAGTTGATAGTTCAGAAATTTTTCTTTTTTATGTTTAACATTTTTAACAAGATCCTTGGGAACAGATAGTTTTTCTCCAAGAAGATCAAGTAATTCAGATGTATCGCGAGCACCAACTGGTAAATAACCAAAATACAGAAACGGTGTTCCAAATTTTTTCTCCAGTTGGCGGGCAGCTTCCAATCCCCAGGGCGATATCACTAAGTTTAATTCGGCATTTGGTACGCTTAACCAGTTTTCTTTGGTTTGGTTGTATCCGAATAATGTGTTCGCTTTTAAACCTAACGCAGCAAGTGTCTTCTTCAATTCTGCAAGTGTACCTTCCCAAAAAATATCCTGATTGGGTATCACTCCGAAAATATTTACCAGCCCTTTTTGTACTTTGTGATCGATTGAATGAGATACATATTCAAGAATTGATTTTACAGCCCATTCATACCCTTTGTAAACATTTCCTTTAAAACCGGGAGTACCCACAGCTATCACCGGAAAATCCTGTTCCTGCCCTTCTTTTACCATGGCCGGAACATCATCGCCTACCAGTTCGGGCGCACAGCCTGATACAACCACATATAAATCGGCAGATTGAACCTTTACCGTGTTTTTAAGTTGCTCGCGCAAACGCGACGATCCGCCAAATACAATTTGCTTTTCAAATACCGCGGTAGCAGGCGTTTCTAACCAACCACGATGATATAAACCATTGCTTCCGGTTAAAATATTTTCGTTCAGCTTTGATTGAATGCTGCAACCTGCGGTAGAATGAACAATTGGTACAAAACCATCAATAGAATTTACCACTTTTAATGCACCATGCAATGCGCAGCCATTTCTGTTTTTATGTAGGATATGTTTTGACATACAATTATTTAACCTCTTTTTTAATAAACCAATTGGTGCTTTTATTAATCCATCCATTGGTGTATGTTCTTGTTTCGTTTTGAGCGAGTAATTGAGTGAACGAAGTATTGGCAAGTGATCTCCCTATTTTTTCCACAAAATTTATGACTCCATTAAATCCAATAATCTGAATGCTATCAATGTTAATTACCGGAATACCATTTCGAATAGGAACTGCAAAATCGCCCCCTTTGCCCCCAATATAGATTTCCGGATTTACTTTTTGTATCAGATTTTCTTCTTCAAAAAGCTGTCCTTCTCCAACGAGGAGGGCTAAATCGGGCCGTTCCGTTTTTAACTTTTCTACAAAACCAAAATGTAATTGATCGATATACGAAAGCTTAATACCAACCACTTCAAATCCTAACTCAACGAGCAAATCATAAACAGCAATGGCGTAGGCAGGTGTAAGGCTTATAAAGACTTTTTGCTTATTGAATTTTCTTTTCTTAAGCAACTCGGTCAGCTTTTCTTTTTCACGACTAATTAGCTCAAGAGCTTCAGTTTTATGCCCGGTAGCAATAGAAATATCGGTAATCCATTGTGATGTATGAGCTATACCTAACGGAAGGACAGATTGTATGTATGGTATCTGAAAATCAGTTTCAAAAATTTTACCCGGATAATCGGCTTCGTCAGGATTGATCGAGATTGAAAATGAAGCATTCTTAACATTTTGGATATTCTCTAAATCGGCATAACGAGGAAATACATTGGTATTCAAACCAAGCTCCTGCAACAATCTATTCACTTCCTGTAAATCAGCTTCGTTTTCAGAAACAGAAAGCAGATTGACATAGTTAGCTTTTGGCGCCTCATTTTTTATAGTTGAATCTCGTTTAAGTATGTATTTAGCAATGGAATGTGAGACAATATCGTAACCGGTAGTGCCAATTTTTGAACGAAAACCATCGCTATAAACAGGAACAATAGATATTCCAAGTTCATCGGTCAATTCCTCCACAACAGTCTCAATATCATCGTTATTAATCGCAACGATTGGTGTAGAAATTACAAAAACTATTTTTGGATGATGGAGTTTATAAACTTGCTTGATTGCCTCACGCAATTTAACATCACTTCCCATAATAGAATCGCGTTCATTGAGGTTAGTTACAGCCCATTTACCATCATTGTTGTCAGTTAAATCCAACGACAGCCGGCCCGCGCCACAACCAGCAGCTCCATGAATTACGATGGCTGATTCCGGAATGGTTGAAACAACATTTAATGCATAAAGAATATCGCTTGCAGTTTCCTGCGAAAAGGTTCGCACCCGTTGCAAAAATTGACCCTCTTTAATATTTTCGTTTAACAGTAATTCGGTCGATCCATAATAAGCCGAAATTGCCTGTAACCTTTTTTCGCGAATAAGCGATGTTTTTTTATTTAATAAACTCATTAGACAAATTTGGTTGTGTGATTTAAATACTTGCTTGTTCCAATACCTCGCCTTGTTCAATTCGCAAAATCTGATCACCCCATTTTCGAGCCCAATCACGAAGTTCAGTTACATTCATTGGTAGTGGTACAACAGTCTCTGCATCTTCAATAATCCGTTGCGCTAATTTTCGATAAACATCAGCTTGTGCTGAATCTGGCTGTGCTTCAATCACTGTTTTTCCATACAATTCGCTTTGCGCCACTGTTAATGAACGAGGTACATATCCTGTCACTATAGCCCCAGTTTGCTCGGCAAAGTCGTCAATCAACGATTTGGCATAAGGAGCATTTAAACTATTGGCAATAATTCCACCCAATCGGGCACCACCTGTTGAAGCATATTTTGTAATGGCTTTAAATAAATTATTGGCAGCATAAATAGCCATGAAATCGGAAGAAGAAACGACATACACTTTATCCGCTAAACCTTCGCGAATTGGCACTGCAAATCCGCCGCAAACAACATCTCCCAATACATCATACAATACAAAATCAGGTTTGTATTCTTCAAAAAGATGTAAATCCTGCAACAAACTTACGGCCGCATTGATACCACGACCTGCGCAACCGACACCAGGAACCGGACCACCCGCTTCTATGCATACTACCCCTTTAAAACCGACTACTGAAATATCTTCCAATCGAACCTTTTCGCCATCCCGGGTACTATCTAACACTGTGGGAAGATAATTTCCCCGCCGTAAAGTATTGGTTGAATCACTTTTAGGATCACAACCTATTTGAACTACTCTATAACCCGCTTCTGCTAAGGCCGCCGCGATATTTGATGTGGTAGTCGATTTTCCGATACCACCTTTTCCATAAATGGCAATTTGTTTTGGTTTACTCATCTTTAAAATTAATTTATAGAATAATAATAATTGTCCCAGTTATAATACATCCAGCTCCTATCGCTGTTTTCAGGGTTAAGGTTTCTCCAAGAAAAATGATGGAGAAAACAATTGCCAATGCAACGCTAAGTTTATCAATAGGAGCTACTTGCGATACTTTGCCAAGTTGTAAAGCTTTAAAATAAAATATCCAGGATAATCCGGTTGCAATACCTGACAAAACCAGAAAAATCAAGTTATGCCTGGTCAGTGAGCTAATTGTATTTGTCCCTCCTCTAATAAACGCTATCGACCAAGCTAAAATCAAAATGACAACCGTTCGTATCGCCGTTGCAAGGTCTGTATCAACATTCTTAATGCCTATTTTTGCAAAAATGGCTGTCAAGGCAGCAAAAAATGCTGATAATAAAGCGTATATCCACCACATAATTTATTTCCGTTAAGATATTTTATTGAAATTCACAGAAAAACGAAAGCCATGTTTCATCACAAGCACAGCTTTCGCTTATAAAATGCATAACCAATCTTTATTCCCACCCGTAATTTTGTTTCAAATTAGGATTTGCTAATAGTTCCGTATATGGAATTGGTAATAGCAGATATTTTTTGGGGTTTGCGGCAAAATTCTGGTTCTTTGTTAAGGAGCTCTCGTATGAAAGTCCTCCATCGCTATCCGTTGCTTTTAGTCCAGAATTAAGAAGTGCCGGAACAGCCTTTTCAATTAATCGTTTTCCTGATCCGTTAACCCGAACTAAGTCAAAATATCTTACAAATGCCTCTTCAGCAAATTCTAACCGCCTTTCCAGAAAAACGGCATCTCTGAAATCGTCTTTACTTAAGTTTGCTGTTAAATCAGGTAATTTTGCACGTGTTCTAATCTTGTTGATAGCAGTATAAGCTTCTGCTGTATTGCCCAATTCATTTTGTGCTTCTGCATAATTTAATATTACTTCTGCAAATCGAATGATTGGATAATTTACACCTGAATTTGCTACGGTAGTTGTAGTCAAATCTCTAAATTTCCTAAAATGAGGGTAATAGTATTTCTTGGTTTGAGCTGCGTCCTTATAAATCGTGTCTGAAAAAGTTGCTGCTATTCTGGCGTCACCTTTTTTGTATGCGTTTCGTAAAGCAAAATTAACTCCCATTGTTGCACTACCTTTTGCTTTGAAGCCTGGAAAACCATAAATTGGAGCTTCACTTACTGCTACTGCATTAACATTTCCAGTTCCACCAGTAGTTCCATCTGCATAATAATATGCATCAAAAATGTGTTCCTCAGTATTCTTTTTCGTTGTACTAAAATTATCCGAAAAATTATCGAAAAGTTTATAGCCATAACCTCCATTAATAATTGCATTGTATTGCTTTACAGCCTCAGTCCAGTTTCTCTGTGTCACAGCTACACTAAGCAATAGCGATCGGGCAGCGCCACTCGTAACATGGTAATTGTTTCTTGCAGAGGGCAATGCTGAAGCATCATTTAAATCTCTTTTAATTTGGTCATAAATTGTTGCCGAGTCAGTACGTGATACTTGTAGCCCACTAAGAGATGTAGTTTCATGAAGTACCAATGGAACAGGCCCCCAAAATCTCACAGAATTATAATAAAGCAAAGCTCTGATTAACTTAGCTTCTCTAACAATATTGTTTACGCTTGCTGTATCAGCCTGAATACTTGGAACACGATCAATAATTGCATTTGCTCTGTTAATTATTTCGAAACTTAATCTCCATAAATGAGTAAATTTTGATCCTACAGATGTATGATTGAAATAACAAGTTGCACGGTATTCGGCATCATTTCCTTTAAGACCAGGAGTAACATCATCAGTAAGTGTAGCAAATGAAACAATATAAAGCCGGTTGTAATAAGACCAACTCGCTTGAGCTAATCCTAGATCTACCCCGCTATAATTATGTGTAAGGCTACTATACAGACCAACTAAAGCAGCATCAGCATCTGATAAAGTCTTATAATAGTCGTTTGTCGACACTTTTGAACGAACATCTTCATTAAGATCAACGCATGATATAATCGAAATTGATATAATCAGTATATATATTAATTTTTTCATATCGTATATGTTTTTAAAATAAATTAGAATGTTATGTTAATGCCGGCCAAAATTGTTTTAGAACTTGGGTATGCACCTAAATCCACACCTTGTCTGCTGGCATTTTCACTATATGAATTTACATCTGGATCGTAACCAGGGTACTTAGTGAATGTAAATAGATTGGTACCCGCAACGTATAGTCTTACATTGGAAATTTTGAGTTTTTTGTCAATGATTTTGGGTAAGGTATATCCGAATGTAATTGTTTTGATTCGTATATATGAACCATCATACACATACAAATCGCTATTAGAAATTGCCAAAATTTTAGTATTTGGTCTCTGATACTTAGCAATTG
>Ga0302296_1001671_pt1 | contig 15572 bp, 11 predicted proteins | sample III_Fen_N3_1_FD_194546 | JGI IMG/M metagenome (GOLD analysis project Ga0302296, IMG submission 194546) | Peat permafrost microbial communities from Stordalen Mire near Abisko, Sweden - III_Fen_N3_1 | ecosystem: Environmental > Terrestrial > Soil > Wetlands > Permafrost | place: Sweden: Abisko...
TACTTGGATATGTGGGCGAGGTAAACCAAAAGATTATAGATGTTGATAAATATTACCGCCAGGGCGACTATGTTGGCGTGAACGGACTCGAAAAAGCATATGAAAAGGATCTAAGAGGGATAAAAGGAATAACCAAATCGATGGTTGATGTTCACAACCGGGTGAAAGGAAAATACAACGAAGGCAAGGAAGACACCACCGCTATACTAGGAAATAACCTAATGACCGGTCTCGATGCTAAACTTGAGGCCTATGCTGAATTACTAATGACGAACAAACGAGGAGCAGTTGTCGCCATTGAACCTTCAACAGGAGAAATTATTTTAATGGTCAGTGCTCCGTCATACGATCCAAACCTGATGGTAGGGCGACAACGAAGTACAAACTACTCTGTTCTTGACCGCGATTCGATCAATAAACCCATGTGGAACAGAGCCATAAATGCTCTTTATCCTCCCGGCTCAACATTTAAGCTGGCAAATGCCTTAATTGCCCTCGAGGAACATGCCATAACTACAACCGATCGATTCTCCTGTTCAGGAAAAGGCTCAAAACCAATCTCATGTACGCATAGTCACGTTAGTCCATTAGCCGTTCGTGAAGGTATTCGAGAATCTTGCAATTCATTTTTCTGGAATACCTTTAGGCAAATCATGAACCACAATGGTAATTCTGCAGAAAGTTTTCAAACATGGCGCGACTATATCACAAGTTTTGGTTTTGGACAAAAGCTGAGTCCTGAATTATCATCGGAAGTAAAAGGAAACATTCCTGATGTTGCACTTTACAACAAATGGTACACTCCTGGGCATTGGAATGCAATGACGATTCGTTCACTGGCCATTGGACAGGGGGAAATTGAAGCCACACCGCTGCAGATGGTTAATTTGTGTGCTATGATTGCCAATCGTGGTTATTACATCCAACCCCATATTGTTAGAGCTGTTCAGACTCCGGATAGGCAAATACAGCAGCTTGAATTCGAAAAGAAAGTTGTTAACATTAGCCCCGAAAACTTTGCTACCGTAATTGGTGGTATGCAAGCAGTTATAGAAGAAACGAAACTTCAAAATACAGTAAAACTAGATAATATTATTATTTGTGGTAAAACCGGGACAGTGCAAAATCTTCAACGAAATGGCAAAGACCATGCTGCTTTTGTTGGATTTGCCCCGAGAGACAATCCAAAGATTGCCATAGTTGTATTCCTCGAAAATGCAGGTTTTGGAGCCACTTATGCCGCCCCGATTGCAGGTTTGCTCATGGAGAAATATTTGAACGACTCCATTTCGCCCAAACATAAAGTAAAAGAGCAAGAAGTGATAGAAACAGATTTAATAAGTGCTGCTGAATAAATAAAAATCTCTAAAGTGGAAAAAAAGAGCAACGTTTGGGAAAATGTAGACTGGATTACCATAGGGATATACCTGGCCATGATGCTTATTGGCTGGATAAATATTTATGCCGCAGTTTACAACGAGGAGCATAAAAGCATTTTCGACTCTACCCAGCAATATGGCAAACAGTTGATGTGGATTGGTGCCGCCATCTTTATAGCTGTACTGATGATTAATACCGACTCGAAGTTCTTTGTAACTTTTGCTTTCCCAATATATATAGCTATCACTATTGTGCTTATACTGGTGCCAATTATAGGGACAACAATAAATGGAGCGAAGTCGTGGATACAGATTGGAAGTTTTTCACTTCAGCCTTCTGAATTTATGAAAATGGCTACCTCGCTTGCACTTGCCCGATACATTAGTTCATACAACTTCAAAATGCACAGCTGGAAATCACTATTGACACTGGCTGGCATCATATTTTTACCTGTTGGCTTTATTTTCCTTCAGAATGACACCGGATCAGCACTTGTTTTTGGGGTATTCCTTCTGGTTCTTTACCGTGAAGGTCTTAATGGAATTGTGTTGTTCTTCACTTTCCTAACGATCCTTGTCTTCATCTTGACTATGATTTTAGACCCGCTTATTACAATCACGACTCTTACTGTTGCAGCATTCGTGATCAATTACTTGCTGAAAAAGAAATTGCAACGCACCTTGATTGGAATTGGCGTATTTACAGGTATTTTTGGTTCTCTGTGGCTTCTTAATTACATTCTTGGATTTACCGTGAGCCCAGTAGTTTTCATTCTGATTGCTGCCATACTAACTTCAGCATTATTCTTTACATGGGCATTTGTATTGCACAAACGAAGTCTGGCTATTTTAATTGGCATCTACCTTGGCAGCGTTCTTTTCTCAGTATCTGTTGATTATGTATTCCACAACATCATGGAAGAGCATCAGCGTAACAGGATTAATGAATTACTTGGAATTCAAACTGACATTCATGGTACCGGATACCACGTTAACCAATCGAAGATCGCTATTGGTTCTGGCGGATTTTTCGGGAAAGGGTTTCTTCAGGGAACACAAACCAAATTCGATTTTGTACCTGAACAGAGCACCGATTTTATTTTTTGTACCGTTGGTGAAGAATGGGGATTTCTCGGAACCACAACTGTAGTTGCACTATTTATGGGGCTATTGATGCGGTTAATTTTTCTGGCCGAACGAAACCGCTCAAAATTCAGTCGTGTATATGGTTATTGTGTTGCCACTATTCTATTCTTTCACTTTGCTGTAAATATTGGCATGACCATAGGCCTTGCACCCGTTATTGGGATACCTCTGCCCTTTTTTAGCTATGGCGGTTCGTCACTTTGGTCGTTTACGCTCTTACTCTTTGTTTTCATCAGGCTCGATGCCAGTAGATTCGAACAATTAAGCTTCTAATAGAATTTCATTTACTGATAGTCCAAGGTGTACATCAGCAATTTCTATTTTCTGGGAAGTGCAATTTCTGTAATTCCAGCTTTAGAAATTTTGATTCCAAAATCTGTTTCAACGTAGTTGATCAATTCAGCAAAAAAACTTCGGAATAAAGCTTCAAACTGATCATATTCCTGAAGCAGAATTTGCATAGCCCATTTGCTGTTTGACGGGAGTGATGTGTGTCGCGACATAATTTCCAAAACCTGATAGATGTTTTCTCGATAGGCATATGATTCCAGCCGTTTATGCTGAATCAGGAAAGGAAGAAACTGCTTGACACGAAACGGAAGAAGTAAAAAATTGGATAAAAAAACAGCATGAGCATGTTTAGAAAACTGACGTAAAGTATATTCAGAATACTTGTTCCAGTTTGCGGCTAAAAAATGATCAAAAAAGACATCCATCACGATTCCGGCATAACGACCATAACCGGGCTTCAGAATATCGATGCATTTCCGAACATCCGGATGCTGATCGGTAAACAAATCAATCCTGCGGTGAAGCCGGATACCATAGGCAACCTGATCAGGATAGTTAAGGTATTTATTCCCCTTCACAAAATCTCCAATAAAGTTACCAAGCAGAATCTCATCAGAATCTCCAGACAAATAGATATGAGCCAAATAATTCATCGTTCTCTCGCAGCATCCAAAATAACCATCAATTTTCTTGACCAAACAAAATCTGTTTTTATTTACAACAGACAAAGATGTGAATTGTTAGTTTAAAAGTATAGCGTTTTAAAAGACTTCGTTTTTTGTTTTTTTTCTATCTTGCCAAAGTTTTAAAAGATAATTATGCCGAAGAAAATTGCAGCATTTGGTGAATTGCTTTGGGACCTTCTTCCTAATAGGAAAGTCTTAGGTGGAGCGCCTGCGAACTTCATATACCGGATCAATTCTTTTGGCGACCAAGGTACATTACTTAGCAAAGTTGGCAATGACAAAGCTGGCCGGGAAGCTCGCAAAGCCCTTCGAAATCTTGGTGTTTCCGATGAAAATATACAAACAGATTATGAATTTCCAACAGGATCAGTCAAAGTAAAAATTGATGAACTGGGCAATGCCGACTATAATATATTGACTGATGTAGCTTACGACCATATTGAGATCAACTCTGAAATGATGGATGCTTTTAGTGAGGCAGACTGCGTTTGTTTTGGCACATTGGTTCAACGCTATGGCATTTCAAAAAATACTCTCCGCGAGTTAATTCATGGATCAAAAGAAGTCGTTAAATTTCTTGACATTAACCTCCGGAAGAAATGTTATACTGCCATGTCAATAGAAGATAGCCTTCAAATGACAAATATCCTGAAAACTAATGATGAAGAACTTTTGATAGCTAAATACCTGTTGAACTTAAGGCATTCAAATCTAAAAGATTTAGCACAGGAAACCATTGAAAAATACAAGCTTGACATTATCCTTTGTACCCTTGGAGAAAACGGCGCATTTTGCTTAACAAAAGAAGGAATTTTTCATTATGACCCAGGCTATCAAATCAACTTGATCGATACCGTTGGATCAGGTGATGCTTTTTCTGCCGGATTTGTTCATTATTATATGAATGGCAGATCCATTGAAGATGCTTTACATTTTGGAAATGCTGCCGGTGCGATGGTTGCCACAACTACTGGAGCAACTACATCAATTTTGAAGGACGAAATTCTCAACTTCATGCTAAACCCAAATAAACGAAACACACTGAGACTTTAATTACAATTCAAGTCGGTATCTCTTTCCTAATTACTTTTTCCTGTCCGGATAATTCCAGCTTGAGCCATTGTCATAACCAACACGCCGGCAATTGTTATTCCCCCACCCCACAATTGAACAATTAAAGGAAATTTATCTAAATAGAAATACGCAATAATCAGAACAAATATTCCTTTTAAACTTTGGATGATGGAGGATCGGGAGGCTGTTATATAACGGTACGAATAGAAGAACGAAAGCAAACCAACAAACGAGCCGAAAAATGCCCCCAATGCGATGTTCTGAAAAGCTTTAGCCGGAATTACCACGGATTGCCCACTCCATAGAAAATAGCCTAAAAAGAATAGGAAAATCCATCCATTTGAGTTGAGATTAAAAACTTCAGGGCTGGCCTTTTGAACGTTCTTTTTTACAATAACCGCTATTGAAGCGGCAAGAAAAGTATTCATCACCACGAATCCAGTGCCTGAAATAAAGAGTTTCCGCCATTCAAGTTCTCCTGAATAGCTGATAATAAATGCTCCGCCTATGGCCATCAATGCGCCTAGTGTCTCAATCAGTGTAAATCGCTCTTTCAAAAAAGAAATTGCCAGAATCGTCATAAAAACAGGAAACAAATTCCCCAAAAAAGATGTGACTGAAGGATCTGGAATGGCTCTGATAGCCATGAAAAAAGTAATATTCGAGAAAATATCAATTACCCCTAAAATAACCAGCAACCCAATTACATTCCTTGAAATTCCTGAAAGTTGCCGAATTTTGCCGGTAGCCAAAACGAAGATCAGATTCAGCAGAAAGCCTATACCAAAATAGTACAGCCCGAACTGGGCCAATTCAACTTGATTTAAACCTGCTTTACTAAACACATAAAGGCTCGAAAAGGCAATGGTACCAACCAATGCAAAAACATATCCTTTCCAGGTTTCTGATTTGACCTCTGCCATTTTTTTTAATAAAAAAGAGAAACCTCACAGCGAGATTTCTCTTTCGAAAGTTATAGTATTTTTTGAATTACAACCGTTTTTTAATCGCTTTTGTTGCTTCCTCAAAGCCTGGTTTTTCGAGCAAAGCAAACATGTTCTTTTTGTAAGCCTCAACTCCGGGCTGATCGAACGGATTTACACCCAATGTATATCCGCTTAATCCGCAAGCCACTTCAAAGAACTGGATCAACTGGCCAAGGAAATACTCGTTCAGTTTTGGAAGTACGATCTGTATATTTGGGACACCGCCATCGACATGAGCCAACATGGTTCCCAATTCAGCCATTTTATTCACTTCGTCAACACGTCTTCCGGCGAGGAAATTCAGGCCGTCCAAATCAGCGGCATCTGAAGGGATGCGTACTTCACGATCGGGACTGGCCACTGAAAGTACCGTTTCGAACAAAATACGTTCACCTTCCTGAATGTATTGACCCATGGAATGTAAATCAGACGAAAAATCAACTGCTGCAGGGAAAATCCCTTTTCCTTCTTTTCCTTCGCTTTCGCCGTAAAGCTGTTTCCACCATTCAGCGAAAAAGTGAAGTTTTGGATTGTAGTTGACAAGAATTTCAACCTTTTTCCCGCTTTTATAAAGTTCGTTGCGAACGGCAGCATACTGCGCAGCTATGTTTTTTTCGAACGGAACATCAACTCCAGTTGCAAGCTGCATATCAACGGCACCCTGAACCAAAACCCGAATATCGAATCCGGCAACAGCAATGGCCAGCAGGCCAACTGGAGTCAATACCGAATAACGACCACCCACATCATCAGGAATAACAAATGTTTTGTATCCTTCGATGGTAGCTAACGATCGTAACGCACCTTTGCTGGCATCGGTAATGGCAACGATTCGTTCGTTGGCTTCCGCCTTTCCATATTTATTTTCGATATCTTGTTTCAGGAGACGGAAAGCCAATGCAGGCTCGGTGGTTGTTCCTGATTTGGAAATCACAGCCATCGCATATTCTTTGCTTTTCAGCAACTCACGCAGTTCAAAAAGATAATCCTCGCTGATGTTTTGTCCGGCAAACAAAATGAACGGATTTTTGCGCGTTTTCAGGTGAGCAAAGCTATCTGAAAGTGCATCGACCACTGCTTTTGAGCCAAGGTATGAACCTCCAATGCCGATAACAACAAAGATGTCGATGTTTTTTGCCACCAATTTTGCTGCAGTCGCTACGTAATCGGTAAGTTCGGTTTCAGAAATTGAAGCTGGCAAATTGGTCCAACCTAAAAAATCGTTGCCTTTTCCGGATTTATTGAAAAGTGCGCGGTTGGAATTTTCAATCGCTTCTTTGTATGAAAAAAATGAGTCCTTTGAAATGAAATCAAAAGCCTTTTCCAGATTTAAAGAAATTCTTTCCATTTTACTTTATCTAAGGTGTTCAGTTAACAAACGAATTTCAATAGCGGGGGAAATGTTTTCGTACAAAATATTATAAACAGCTTCAGATATGGGCATGTTCACCCTGAACTCTTCGTTAATTTCCTTGATACATTTTGCAGCATAATAACCCTCGGCAACCATGTGCATTTCGAGTTGAGCAGAACGAACAGAATAACCTTTGCCAATCATGGTTCCAAAAGTACGGTTACGCGAAAATTGTGAATAAGCAGTAACCAATAAGTCGCCCAGGTAAGCCGAGCTTTTTATATCTCGGGTAATCGGGTGAACCTTATCAACAAAACGCTTAATTTCCTGAATGGCATTCGAAATCAGCACAGCCTGAAAATTATCGCCATAGCGCAGCCCGTGTACTATTCCTGAAGCAATAGCAATTACATTCTTCAATACTGAAGCGTATTCAGTTCCATAGATATCGTCAGAAACATGGGTGCGGATATAGGGACATTCGAGCTTAAAAGCGAAAGCCCGAGCTTTCTTCACATCCGGACAAGCGATCGTAAGATACGACAAGCGCTCCAGTGCCACTTCTTCAGCATGACATGGACCAGCAATAACCCCAATCCGTTCGTACGGAATATTAAAATACTGATGGAGATATTGCCCCACAATCAGGTTATCTTCAGGAACAATACCTTTAATTGCTGACACCACAAATTTTTGAGAGAAATCAACCGTCAGACCTGTCATTGCATCCTTAAGAAAAGCGGATGGAATAGCGAGAACCACAATATCAGCGTCTTCAATAGCCTTGTTAATGTCGGTAAAGAAATTTAGGCGGTTTACATCAAACTCAACACCCCTTAAGTAGCTTGGATTGTGCTTAAACCGTTTAAATTGCTCAATATTTTCGGGATTTCGGAAATACCAATTGATGCTATCAACATTGTGCAAAAGAATTTTAGCCAATGCTGTAGCCCAACTCCCACTTCCTATTATAGCTATTTTTGAGTTTGAAAACATTTTTAGATTCCCTGAGTTTATGACAACCACTTCGTTACCTCTTCTATTGACGGGTTGTCTAAACCCAATTTATTTTTTTTGTTGAATCCACAAATGTCGTTAAAAAACTTTCCCGTTTTGATTTCTTTCAAATCTTTAACTTTTTTTAACCCTATTTGCCTGATTGCCGGAATCCACTCTGCGGGAATCCCCAATTCCAGAAATTTTTCATCCGGATCGTTGGTTTCGGCCACCTTTTCCGGCTTCATTTGCGGGAAGAAAAGTACATCCTGAATCGACAAATTATTGGTCATGAACATGGTCAAACGGTCGATACCAATTCCCATTCCTGAAGTTGGTGGCATTCCATATTCCAGTGCACGCAAGAAGTCCTGATCGATAAACATGGCTTCATCATCGCCCTTTTCCGACAATTTCATCTGATCCTCAAAGCGTTCCCGCTGATCGATCGGATCATTCAATTCGGAATAAGCATTGGCCAGTTCTTTACCGTTTACCATCAGCTCAAAACGTTCGGTCAAACCTTCAACAGAACGGTGTTTTTTGGTGAGCGGCGACATTTCAACCGGATAGTCTGTGATGAAAGTTGGCTGTATATAGTGATGTTCACATTTTTCGCCGAAAATTTCGTCGATCATCTTGCCCTTGCCCATGGTTTTATCGGTTTCGATGCCCAGTTGTATGCAAATGTCGCGAAGTTCGTCCTCTGTCTTTCCTGAAATATCGAAGCCTGTATGTTCCTTAATCGAGTCGTACATCGTCACGCGTTTAAACGGACGCTGGTAATCGATTACGATTTCGCCCAGCTGAACTTTAGTTGTTCCATGCAAGGCCAGTGCAACTTTTTCAATCATTTCTTCAGTAAAATTCATCATCCAGAGGTAGTCTTTGTAGGCCACATAGATTTCCATTACCGTGAATTCGGGATTGTGTGTACGATCCATTCCTTCATTGCGGAAGTCTTTCGCGAACTCGTATACACCATCGAACCCGCCGACAATCAGGCGCTTCAGGTAAAGTTCGTTGGCAACCCGCAAATAGAGCGGAATATTGAGTGCATTGTGGTGCGTAATAAATGGACGGGCGGTTGCTCCTCCCGGTATTGATTGCAAAATTGGGGTTTCAACTTCAAGGTAACCTTGTTCGTTGAAAAACTGACGCATAGTATTGATAATTTTTGATCGTTTGATAAAAGTATCTTTCACCTGCGGATTGACAATTAGATCAACATAACGCTGACGGTATCGCATTTCGGGATCAGTCACCGCATCGAATAGCTGGCCGTCTTTTTCCTTAACAATAGGCAATGGCCTGAGCGACTTGCTCAACACAACAAATTCTTTAACATGAACAGATAATTCGCCAACTTGAGTAATAAATGCGAAACCTTTTACTCCAATAACGTCACCAATATCGAGTAGTTTTTTGAAAACATCGTTATATAGGCTTTTATCTTCGCCAGGGCAAATTTCATCGCGGTTGATATACAATTGTAATCTTCCGGTAGAATCCTGCAATTCGGCAAAAGAGGCTTTTCCCATGATACGGCGACTCATAATACGGCCTGCCAGAACCACTTCCTCATAGTTATTCAGTTCAGGATTGTAGTTTTCTTTTATTTCGGTGGTGGTTACGTTTACTGGAAATTGAGCTGCCGGATAAGGATCAATTCCCATATCCTTCATTTTTTGCAAGGAGTTTCGCCTTATAAGTTCCTGTTCGCTTAATTCAGATATGCTCATCGTAGGGACAATTAGAAATTTTAGAAAAATTTTCGGCAAAGATAGCAAACTATTACAAACCAGAAGTGACCGCAAACCAGGAGTTTCTATTTACTTCTAAAGCAGGGTTGATAAACAAAAAAACGCGACTGAAAGATTTAGCTAGTGACAATATTATCTGTCAAATAAATCCAAATAAGTCGAGTTAAAATCTATTTTCAGAAGTCGAAATTCGATAAATTAAATTTCAAAAATGCGACTTCAAAAACCTGAAATATATTGCAATAAAGCTAAGGTTTTGAGAAGATGAACATTACAAAATTAAGGTCTGATTTCTGTTAACAAAATGTCAATTAATGTGGTTGATTTAGTTTCCAGTTCTGAGTTCATTTTCTATCTTTGAGAAATTTTTGCTCAAATCGGATTGTTCTGAAATAAAACGAATGGATAAAGTCTGGAATATTAAAAAGGAGGGCGATATTAACATTATAAAACATTTATCGGTCGCGTTAAATGTGAATATGGTAATTGCCAACCTTTTAGCCCAAAGAGGCATCACTAGCTATGCCGAGGCCCAGGCTTTTTTCAGACCGAAACTTTCAGATCTCCACGATCCATTCCTGATGAAAGACATGGATAAAGCCGTTGAAAGACTTGAACGAGCCATTGACAATCAGGAAAAAGTATTGATTTATGGAGATTACGATGTCGATGGGACCACATCGGTTGCCATGATGTACCAGTTTCTACGCAGCCGCTTAAAAAATCTCGATTATTATATTCCAGACCGATATTCTGAAGGATACGGTATTTCAAAGACAAGCATATTATTCGCAGCCGAACAAAATATTACATTGGTTATTGTACTCGATTGCGGAATAAAAGCCATTGAGAAAATCAAAATGGCCAAAGACCTGGGCATCGACTTCATTATTTGTGATCACCACAACCCTGACGATAGTATCCCCGAAGCATATGCGGTACTCGATCCGAAAAGGCTCGACTGCCCCTATCCATACAAAGAACTTTCAGGATGCGGTGTTGGGTTTAAATTACTTCAGGCATTTTCAAAAAAAAATAATATCCCATTTTCTGAGCTGGCTGAGCTACTGGATTTACTTGTTGTAAGTATCGCTTCAGATATTGTTCCGGTAACGGGTGAAAACCGCGTTTTGGCTTATTTTGGGTTGAAAAAACTTAACTCTTCTCCCAGTATTGGTCTCAAAACCATCATGAATTATTCTGGTTTAAACACCGAAGAAAAATCAGTCAGTGACATTGTCTTCAAAATCGGACCACGTCTGAATGCTTCCGGAAGAATTGAACATGGGAAAAAATCGGTTGCTATTCTAACTGCTACTAATGATCAGGAAGCTTTGTTGCTTGGTGATGAGATCAACTCATACAACGAGATTAGAAAAACACTCGACCGCGATATCACGCAGGAAGCCCTGGAGATGATTCGTCGCGATCCGGGGCATGAGGGAAAAAATGCAACCGTTCTTTATAACCGTGATTGGCATAAAGGAGTTGTTGGCATTGTTGCATCACGTCTCACAGAACATTTTTACCGTCCAACAGTGGTGCTTACCGAATCAAATGGTCTGGCTACAGGTTCTGCCCGTTCGATCCGCGACTTCGACTTATACGAAGCCATTGGCGCATGCAGCGATTTGCTCGAATCGTACGGAGGACACATGTATGCAGCCGGATTAACCCTGAAAATTGAAAACATTTACGAATTTTCTCGTCGCTTCGAAGAAATTGTCAGCAAACAAATAACTGATCAGCAGCAAACCGAGTCGATTGAAGCTGATGCTAAAATATACCTTTCGGAGATAACACCGAAGTTTTACCGAATTTTAAAACAATTTGCACCATTTGGCCCTCACAATATGGCTCCGGTTTTCATTTCTGAAAATGTTCTCGACAGTGGCACTAGCCGACCTGTTGGGAAAAACATGGAGCATCTGAAACTGGATTTAATTGAACCAACCAGTAATTCATCTCAATTCTCAGCTATTGCCTTTAATCAGGCTCACCACTTCGACTCAATCAATCAGGGATTACCCTTCGATATTTGTTATTCCATTGCTGAAAATGAATTCCGGGGAAAAACCAGTTTACAATTGTACATCCGCGACATCAAGTCAAAATCATATTGACAGGTTTTATAGGTTTCACCAACTGGTGAAACCTATATCTGGACCTACACTTCTTTGTTCATGATATTCAATTTTCCAAGAATCCAAAAAATCAAGGATAACACAACTCCACAAATAGCAGCGAAAGCCATGCCCTTAAGCTGAACAGATCCGATATTGATACTAGCACCGCTTACACCTACCACAAAAGTAACAGCGCCCAAAACCATATTACTGTTTTTGCTGAAATCAACTTTTTGCTCCACAAACATACGGAACCCTTGTACTGCAATTACACCGTAAAGAAGCATGGTAATTCCACCCATCACCGCATTTGGGATGGTTGAAATTGCAGCTGAGACCTTTCCGATAAGTGAGAAAGCAATTGCCAAAAGAGCAGCTCCCCTAATAATCCAAACCGAATAAACACGGGTAATTGCCATTACACCGATATTTTCGCCATAAGTGGTATTTGGTGGCGAACCGGCAAATCCGGATAAAACATTACTAATACCATCACCAAGCAAGGAGCGATGTAATCCGGGATTATGCATTAAATCTGCTTGCGTAATCTTCCCGGTAACGATCAGGTGGCTAATGTGTTCAGCAAGTACTACAATACATGCTGGAGCTATAATGACAATCGCATTGATATCAAAAACAGGAGTTTGAAATTTAGGTAATGCAAGCCACGAAGCATTTGCAATAGTGGCAGTGTCGACCATGCCCATTCCCAAAGCCAGCAAATAGCCGGATACCACAGCAAAAAGGATTGGGATAACCTGCATAAAACCTCTGAAAAGTACCGATCCTGCAATACCCACAATCAGGGTAAACATGGATACAATTACCACATTGGGCGACATTATAAATGGTTGAACAACCTGCCCAACAGCTGTTGCACCTGCAGCCAATCCGGCTTGCTGAGCAGCTACCGGAGCAAGTTCGAGCCCGATAATAGCGACAACTGCGCCCATTACGGCCGGCGGCATCACAATGTCGATCCACCTGATGCCCCAAAATTTTACAACAAACGAAATGGCAATGAAAAACAAACCAAAAAAGATAAATCCTGACTGGGCATGCGCAAAACCACCATAAGTAGCGATAACCAGCATGGCTGGCGCGATAAATGCAAAACTTGACCCCAGATAGGCCGGAATGCCACCTTTGGTAATCCAGGTGTAAAGCAGCGTTCCAACCCCGTTCATTAGCAAAGCAATTGCAGGGTCGACTCCCAATAAAATAGGAACGAGGATGGTTGCACCAAACATAGCCGTTAAGTGCTGGAAACTGAGTGGTAAGCTCTCTAATACGGATAGTTTCTCATGAATGCCAATGATTCGTCTCGCCATTTGTAATTCTCCTTTGGTTAAAGTTTAGTTATTGAAAGTAATTTCGTGGGATTGATTAAACCGCATGAAAATAACAATAGTTTCGAAATACGGACTTCCGGAGAAACAATTAGATATTAGTCAGTTTTCAACAAGCCCAAAGCTGAATTCGTAAATGAAAAGCAATGGCTTGCTAATCATTTAACCAGCAACTGCAGCAAATTAGCTTCGAGCTCTTTGCCTGAAATGTTTTTTCCGATAAAAACCAGTTTGCTGAAGCGGGCTTCGTTGCCCCACGGCTTTCCCACTTCGAAAATAAATGAGCTGCGTACGGCATGAAAAATAAATTGGTCTTCCGTTTGGTTAAAACTCATGATTCCCTTTACCCGAAATACGTTATCGCGATTAAAGTACAGGTAATTCTGCATCCACAGCCCAAACTTATTCACATCGAAACTGCCTTCGAAGGTGAAACCAACGGATGCAATATCATGTTTTTGCTGAGGTTCCATTCGGTTGGGATTATGCACAAACGATTTTTGGTCGGCTTCAATTTTCTCCGGAACATCCATTCCGCAGAAAGACAAGGTTGATTTCTCAATTACTTCGCCCGAAAACGAATTCGTGTCTAAAACGGCTATTTCACTGACCTCACAGAATGAAGTATTTGCGATCTGAGTCGTCGGATTAACTCCTTTGATTAACTCTGTCAGATGGGCAATATAATCAGTATGAACACAGTCGATTTTATTTACCAACACCAAATCGGCCAAGGCCAGTTGCAACCTCACTTCTGGCTGATCGTCGAATAAGTCTTCCATATTCACGGCATCAACCACACAAACCACGCTGTCAATCCGAAACCGCTGCTGAACGGTACTTCCGGAGACAAAAGCGTCGACAATACCCGATGGATCGGCGATGCCGGTAGTTTCAACCAGCAAATAGTCGAATTCATACGAACTGCCCAATAATGTTTCAAGCGTGTGCAGGAAGTCTTCACCCAGCGAACAGCAAATACAGCCATTGTTCAATTCAAAAATCGCGTCAGGAGCCGAAGCAATCAGTCCGCCATCGATGCCTGTTTCCCCAAATTCGTTCTCAATGATTGCAAATTTCTTTTCCGGATGTTTGGCTATCAGCTTATTGAGCAGGCTTGTTTTTCCGGCGCCCAGAAAGCCGGTGATAATCGTAACTGGTATTCGTTCCTGTTCCATGGAATTTTAATTTTAGCCCAACAGTTGTTGGATTGAATCGATGACCAATACGCCTGTAGTCCGAAGTACAGCTTTCGACTGATGTCCGTCGGCAATTAAAATGCATGGACAGCCCAGTTCTGTCGCCACTTCAAAATCGTGAACGGTGTCGCCGATTAAAACTAAATCACTGGGATCCAATTTTAGTTCTGCGATTAACCGATGCCCGTTAACCATTTTCGAAGCGGCATAAAAATTATCCAGCCCTGAAACGTGCTCAAAAAAGTTGTCTATTTGATAGTGCTTCAGGCAATCGTTCAAAACTTCCTGTTCCATCGCCGACAGAATATACTGTTTCACCCCAATCGACTGAAAATGATTCAAAACTTTCAACGTATCGAGATGAAGGCTGCAATCTTTCACCTGATTGTTGTATATGTGGATAAATTCCAAGGCCGGAACCTCAAAGGGTTCTGTCTGAAAATCGAAACCTATCTTCTGGTAATAATCTTTAACCGGAAAGGTAAATACAGATTTATAACTATCAATTGATAGTGGCAATAACTCGCGTCGTGTAAGCATTTGGTTCATGATTTGAACTGCCAGTCCGGTATCATCGAGCAATGTACCGTTCCAATCCCAGATAATGCCGCCAGCGCTACCAATCATTTTTTATTCCAGCGATTTGCGTTTATTAATCAGCGGATTTACATACATCTGAAGGAACATTAATCGAATAACGTCCTTGTCGCCCGGAATGGCATCAACAGCTTCGTCGAGCATGGCCGCGAAACGATCGAATTGTTCGGCTGTGTATTGGTCGAGATTGTTGCTGGTATTGTTTAGGATATCTTCAGCAATATAATTGTTTGGCCAAAGTTTAAAGTTGCTGTAAATTTTACAATCAATAATTTCAGCTAATTTCTCTATCTGATTTGATATGGGTTCTTCCGTATCAATTAAATTTATTTGACTGGTAATCGGCTCTCCAAACCCAAAATGAACGTGCCCTTTAGGTCTTACCAGACCCTCGCCCATACTTCTCAAATCATCTTCCTGTGTCTTTTCAAAACCCTCGGTTTGCTTTTTATACAACTCAGCAACTTTCGAAATCCCACAAGGCTCAATCTCATATGAAATGGAAAGCGGAACAATCCTCAATTCTTTAAATCCTTCACCAACTTCATTAATATTACTCAAATTCAACATCTTAAGCAATGCCTGTTGAGTTTTATCATTTCCATCTTTTGTTCTCCCCTCGCGCT
>Ga0302296_1001672_pt1 | contig 15569 bp, 13 predicted proteins | sample III_Fen_N3_1_FD_194546 | JGI IMG/M metagenome (GOLD analysis project Ga0302296, IMG submission 194546) | Peat permafrost microbial communities from Stordalen Mire near Abisko, Sweden - III_Fen_N3_1 | ecosystem: Environmental > Terrestrial > Soil > Wetlands > Permafrost | place: Sweden: Abisko...
AACAATGGAAACAAAATAAGTTACAAGATGGTGCTAAAACGATTATTAAACGACAAGAAAAAGCTGGAACAAGTATTCCAGAAACTAGAGAACCTGAGCGAAACCACAAAGAACGGTTTTGATTTGAGTGATGAATCAGAATATATTCTTCATGCAAAACTTGTTCAAGCAATTGGAAATACATCATTGGCAAAAGAATTTAGAGAATTTGAGATTGACCAGCACAATCAAAAAATACTCCGCTTTTTGTTGTTGTATTTCAATAATTGCAAGGAAGCTGAAACGATTTTTCCCAATGAGAATTACAAAATTCACAAACAAATTATGTTAGTGGGAAATGTCGGAGTGGGAAAAACAATGCTTATGCAGATTTTCTCGCAATATCTGAAGATAACGAACAATGCCAATATGTTTTTTAATGTCTCTGTAACCGAAATGATAAATTATTACAAGGTAAACAGCCATTTGGACAAATACACTTTCAATGAATTATCGGACAATAGAAAGTTTACAGGCAATCCAGTAAATCTATGCCTTAACGACTTGGGATTGAATACACATTTGCACTTTGGTGTTGATACAAAAGTTTTGGTTGATGACTTTTTGTATTCTCGATATGAGATGTATCAAAATCACAATAAAATGGCACATCTCACATCCAACCTAACGGTGACGGAACTTAAGCAAACATTTGACTATCGAATTACCGACCGATTAAAATCATACAATGTGATTGACTTGAGCGGTGAAAGCAAAAGGACATAAAATCAAAAAAGACAAATAGCAAACTCTTAAACAAAATCACAAAACCAAAACATTAGAAATCATGATAAATAAAACATGTCCACAATGTGGAAAACAATTTGAAGGACGAGCAAACAAACTGTATTGCTCTCACAACTGTAAAATGTCAGCGTTTTACGAAATGAACGGTAAAAATGAGTTAACCGTTAACCAATTATCGGTTAACGATTCCGAAATACATAAAGAGCCACCACCAACGCCAAAACCGTTAACCGTTTCAAAAATGAAAACAGTTACAGAAATGGTAACCATTCCAGTACAATTTACCGTTCCCGAAAAGGAAATGCTAGAAGAACAAGCTGAAGAATGTGATACGGTATTACCAAAATTCATTCGTATCCGTTCATTAATGGACGAAACAGATACAATGTCGATGCAACAAATCATTGCTGAGCAACGAGACCAGCTCGAAGACTTACGTGTAAAATTGAGTTTCTTTCAAGGTCAGCCAAAGAAAACGGAAACCGTTAAACGGTTAACGGATAAATCGGTTAACGGTTTAATTATAAAAATGAATGACGAACAAATGGAGTTTCTCAAGGAGAAATACTTGGAATCGTATGATTATGAAGACTTACATGTAACTACAACCATGTCAAATGGGAAAAAGACTAATAATGAAAGAGAAGTAATTGAATATGAGGAAAAAGATAATAATATGTCTATGATGGATAGAATTGGAAATTACATGCTCATTGATATGATAAAAGATATTGAAAAACGGTTAATAGAGCATTGTGGATATACAGAAGACGATTTTGAAGATGAAGATCTTTTTGAACAATTTGATGCTTTAGACAATGAATAACGGTTAACTGTTTACGGTTCAAAAACGGTTTATCCGTTAACGGTTAACTGATTCAATTAATTTAAAAACCGTTTATAATGTTTCATTTTAATAATTTACAACATGAGAACAAAAGTGTTTAGTGTAACAGAAAGTGCAATTGTCGAGTTTGCAGAGCTACTCGAAGAACATGAATTAGAAGGTACAATTACAGGTGTTACCGAAGATTCCGAAATTCAAATTAGTGTCAACTACGAACGAGAAAATCGAGATGTCATTCTCGATTTGATGGAATTAGTTGATGGAACCAATGATGAAGACGAGGATTAAATTCGTTACTCATTACTGCAAAGTCTTAAAACGCTCTCAATTATTGAGGGCGTTTTTTTGTGCCAAATATCTTGGTAGAAAAATTTACCGCTATTTTACTTTGGTTTTTACTTGGTCTAAAAATATATCAGCTGGTTTGAATGCTGGAATATTATGTGCTGGAATAATGATAGATGTATTTTTTGAAATATTTCTTGCTACTTTTTTTGCTCTTTTCTTAATAATGAAGCTACCAAAACCTCTCAGATAAACATTATCACCTTTACTTAACGATTTTCTTATAGAGTCCATCGATGATTCAACAATTGTTTGCACAACTAATTTTTCAATTCCAGTACTTTTTGAAATTTCACTAACAATATCAGCCTTTGTCATTTTTGTGTATTTTAATTTATTGATTAATTGCGATTGCAAATATATCGTTTTAATTAAAACCAAACTTTCCTTTAAAATGAAATAAGGTGTAATATTATTTCAGGATAAATTATAAATTTGTAAAGCTTATTCAGTATAACTGAAATTTAGTGTAAAGTTATAACAGTATTAACCCCAAATACTGTAAAGTAAATTCAGGAAAAGAATACTTTATTTTATTCGTTTAGTATCTAAAAATATTTTATTTTACTCGATTTGAATATAATAATACTCGATTTGGATTAAAATTTACTCGATTTGGATTAAATTGGATTAATTTTGACCTAAATTGGATTAAATAATACTAGATAGTTAATAATCCCGAAATTATCCGTCATTAAACCTCCGTTTTTTTGAATAATTGCTATTAGATAGATATTAGATACTTTGGTTTTTCGAGGTAAAAATCTATTAACAAATTGAATCCATCCCTAAATTTGAGTTGTTATTTTGTTACTCAAAGATTTTATTATTTTGATAAATAGATACATAGCCAATTCCGACATATAAGAAATGGATTGGTGAAATTATTGGTTACACCGACAAGAATTCAAAGGAATTTGTTCCTGGCGTTTTATCTTATACTGGAATCACTTTAAATGACTGGAGTAACATAGGAACTGACATAAAAGGAAAACTCGATTTTAGCAAAGCCGTTCCCGAAAATTCTATTACTCTCGTGACCTACGAAGGCTTTAAACAAATAGGTTTTTCGGCAAATGTTTCAGAAACGCTATTTATTGAACTGGTAAATATCCTTGGACAAAGTTCTGATAAATCAGCTCGAGATGCAGAAATCGATTACCAAAAGTATCGTGAGAAAATTGGACTTGGAGAAAAGAATACCGTTTGCGATATTGACACAATGGGCTTTGATTATCTTGTAATAGATGAAGCTCACCGTTGTAAAAACGTCTTCGAAAGTGTAAAGAGTGATGATGAAGGAAACAAACGTTACAATGTAACATCGGCAGTTTCCGAAACAGGGATAAAGGCATTTTTTCACGCAAATTATATTCAGCGAACCTTTGGAAACAACGTGATGCTTTTAACAGCGACACCATTTTCCAATTCACCACTTGAAATTTATTCAATGCTATCGCTTGTTGCCTACGATGGAATGAAGCAAAATAGCATCTATAATATCAATGCATTCTTCGATACTTTCATTCTTCCTACGGTAGAATTTACCGCAAACTACAAGGATGAAATCGTTGAAAAGGAAGTAATCAAAAGCTTTACTAATCGTTTGATTTTGCAAAAGCTTATCTATAATCATATCCTGTATAAAACAGGTGAAGAAGCTGGGGTGAAACGTCCGTTCAAAGTAAACTTGCCAAAACTCTACGATAAAAATTCCGATGGAAAATCAGTAAAACTGAGTCCTCAAAAACAAGTGTTAAACTATATTGAACCAACGGCAAAGCAACGAAACAATCAAGCGAGAATCGTTTCTCTTGCTCAATCAGCAACCAAAGGAAAGCTTAATATGGGCGATTTGTTCAGAGCATTAGCGTATAGTTTAGACAATGCACTTTCACCATATCTCTATGCTGGCAATAGCGACAAACCTGACGATTACAAAGAGTTTGTTGAAGAAAGTCCCAAGATATTGTTCGCTTGCGAATGCTGCAGAACCGTGAAAGAATATCATGAGAAATTAGCGAAGACATTACCAGCCGATGCACCCAAAGCTTTGACTGAAGTATCAGGACAAGTTCTTTATATGAACCGTGGAAAAGCCTATTTCAAATACATCAAGGAATATCTTGAAAAGGAAGTCGGCTATAAGAAAAACGTTCTGTACATGAACACTCGTTTCGATGAAGTAGAAATTATAGATAGTTCTATTTCCGATATAAAGAAAGAGAATGTAAAAGATGCTTTTCTCGCTGGAGTGGTTAAAATAATCATCGGTACAGCAACTATTCGTGAAGGAATTGACTTACAAAAACGTGGTACAGTAATCTACAATTTATATCCTGATTGGAATCCAACAGACATTCATCAACTAGAAGGTAGAATTTGGAGACAAGGAAATGAGTTTGCCTTTGTACGTTCGGTAATGCCATTGGTACAGGATTCAATGGACGTATTTGTATTTCAAAAGCTAGAAGAAAAGACTGGACGTATCAATGATATTTGGTTCAAAGCGGATAGAGGAAATGTTCTCGATGTTGAAAGTCTCGACCCACAAGAAGTAAAACTAGCACTTATCACCGATGTTGGTAGAATCACCGCTTTATACTTCGATGAAGAACGCAAGGAAGTGGAACGTGAACTTGGAAGAGCAAATACAAATTTGTCGCAAGTAAATAGAGTTAAGAATTCAATTTCGGAATACCTAAAATACAAGGAAACAGTAAAGGAATGGATTACCAAATATGATACTATCAATCTGAAAAACTCGTGGGCTTTCGATGAGTTTAAATTGAATGATAAGCTCAGAATGTTGAAAGGTCAGCCCGATGAAAAAGAGCAAATCAAAAAGCTGAAAGACCAACAAAAACGATTGGAGTCGCTTCGTGCAGACATTGAAAAAGTACAGACAAACACAGCGATTACCGATACTGAAATATTGGAATGTTGCAAGAAGATTCAAAAAGAGGAAGCCTATTTTGAAAAATACTGGTGCGTTACCTATTTCAAAGAAGCAATGACCAATGTTTACAAGATTGAACGAACCATTTTAAAACCTAAAAAGCTTTCAATTTTTGATGATATGAGTGGACTGGAAAGTTCATTAAAAAAGGATGTGATGGATGCTGAAGCAAAACTTTCAAATTACAAAGGTGGTCAACATGGCGAAACATCAAAACGCTTTTTAGAATTGTACAAAGAGATTGAACAAAAGAAAGAAACCCTTGCTGTAAAAGGGAAATCAGCATACGAACGTGCTGATGATTTTGCAAAACTCAATTATCTCTTACAATACTTGCGTGAAGATTATGACCCCGAAACATCACCATTCCCACAATCGGGAGATACACCAACATTTCATGCAACAACCAAGCAAGTAAAACCTGCAAATACCGATACAGAAAAGCGAATTCGTATTGCTCGCATCAAAGCTCAAGCTAAACTCAAAATGTTACAACTATTAAATATTTAAGCCATGTATCCACAGAAACAAGAAGTAGTTCTATTTGGAACAGATACCAATGTACAAGAACTCAAGGAATACATTCCCGAAATAAAAGTTCGGATGAACAAGGGCAAAACCTTTGATGTTGATACGATAAAAACGTCGCAAAATGTTTATGAGATGCTCAAACGAGTGTATGGCAAAAATCTTATTCAAGAACATTTTGTGGTGCTACTTTTTAATAGAGCAAACAAGCTGATTGGCTTTTATAAACACACCATTGGTTCATCAAATGCCACCCTTGCAGATATTCCAATGATTATTGGCATTGTCACTAAATCACTTGCTCAATCGGTTGTTTTATCACATAATCACCCGAGCGGAAATGTCAATCCTTCGGAAGCTGATAAAGCTCTTACTAAAAAGGCTAAGATTGCTTTTGATTCGGTTGGAATCGCTATGCTTGACCATGTTATTTATACAGAAAACGGCTATTTCTCTTTTGCAGATGACGGAATTTTAAACGGAATACAAAACACTAAAACCATGATAACAGTAGAAAATATTTTAGAAAAGTATCCTCATATATCGCAGGATATATTGCCACAGGCATTACAACAAAACGAGTTCGATTTTATTCAGGAAAATATCGACCTGTACAACGATGATGAAACCATCAAACAGTATATCGATACCTTTATTGAAAAACTGAATCATGTTATTGAAAAATCGAATAACGATACACTTTTACCTTTTGAAAACGAAAGGAAAAGCAAAACCAAGAAAGAAAGCACTAATAAGAAAAAAGCTACAAAAATTCAGAATCAAGAAACAACCGATATAGTACCAGATGAAGTAGAGTTTATTTCTCCTGAAATCCGTTTTATAAAGCGTTATACTTTACTTCATAATAAAACAAAAGAAAAGGCTCAGATCCTTACATTTATTAATTCATTGCAAAAAGCGATTATCGAAAAGCATATTCGTAAATCATCAGGATATGCCGATATCATTGAAAAAATTCAATATGAATTAATTAGCTGTTACAACAACATGGGTAATACAATAAAGATTGATATAAAGCCAGCAACATTAGAAAAATATAGCTCAATTGCTAAATCGGAAACAGTTTCAGCAATTGTCAAATTTATAAAAGGAGTCATTTCAATTCATGGCAAAACTGATGTAAGAAAACGTGCAGAATCATTATATAAAAGCTATTCGAAAGCATATAATAATGGTGACATTTCCAAAAATGATCCTCGATACGAAGAAACAGTTACTCTTTCTAAATCACTTTTAAATTATCTGCAAGAAACATCAAATACAATAGAGATAAGCGATACTGTTCTAAACGGTTTAATGGGAATAATCGGTGAAACGGTTAACGGTTTAAACGGTTTGGGAAATACAGAAACGGTTTCGCCAAAGCTTGTTTCAAGTGAAACCTTGTCGGAAATGCGATTTGATACTATTGGTTTGCAAGGCAAATACCGTAACCTAATCGGTGACCCATCACGAGGATTTACTGCAATGGTTTACGGTTTACCCAAAAGTGGTAAATCAACTTTAAGCATTGATTTCGCAAAATATCTTGCCGAACATCATGGAAAGGTTTTATATGTTGCCATTGAAGAAGGATTTGGTTACACTTTACAGGAAAAGTTTGATCGGTTGAATGCGACTCATCCAAACTTAGCAATTGCCGAGACATTGCCAACCGATTTATCGAAATGGGATTTTGTGTTTATTGATTCAGTAAGTAAAGCTGGTTATACAAATGACGTTCTTGCAAAGCTTCATAAACAGTTTCCCAAAACTGCATTCATTTTTATTTTCCACAGTACCAAAGACGGAAAGTTCCGTGGTGGTCAAGAGTTCGCTCACGAAGTTGATTGCATTATTGACGTTGAAAAAGGCGTTGCTTCAGCTAATGGACGTTTTGGTGTTGGTGGAAAGTTAAACGTATTTGAAGAATAAAGCTATGTCAGACAAAATATTAGTAATCGTTCGCGAAAATGGTACAGAGCGTTATCTGTTATCCGATTCATATATTGTTGATGAAACAAGCGTTCCCGATGTAGCATTGGAAACGGTTAATCAACATATTGCAGCTCACAATAATCCGCATGAAACCAGTTTACAGCAAGCGGTTTCAAAGCAAGGAAGTATGCCAATAAACGGTGAAATTCAAATTGGAACGACCAATAATAATGATGAACTGTTACGCATTTTAAAGTCTATGATTGTTGTTGCCTTAAACGGTGATCCAAGAACAACAAGCATGGATGCAAATGGATTCCATCATACTAATCATAATGGTTTGTATTTGGATATGGATAATGGAGGTGTGCATTTATTTAATGGGAATAATACAATTTCTATAAATTACGATGGAACAATTACTGGTTTGCTTGATAGTCCACTTGCTAATTCTGCCGTTACCAAAGCTTATGTTGATACCCTTGCATTAGGACTAAAGCCACATAAACCAGTAAGAGTAATGCTTCAAAAAGGTACAGATGTCAATGCCTTTTATAGTAATGGCAAAGGAGAAGGAAAGACAATTACTGCTTCAGGAAATGGTATATTTCAATTTCAAGGACTTTCGTTTTCGATTGGTGATAGAATTGGATTAACCTGTTATGGTTATCAAAGAATCGATGCTGGAATTTACACCATCACGAATATGGGAAGTGCATCTACACCTTGGGTTCTTACTCGTGCAACTGATTTTGATGGTAGTCCATCATCTGAATCAAAACAAGCTGATGTTTTGTTTGTTCAAGAAGGTACGTATGCAAAATATATGTTCATCGAAACAGAAAGAGGTAATGAACCAAACTCAGGTAATCTCATTATAGATAGCGATTTAGTTACTTGGGAAATCTTTCACAAACCGCAGGATTTTGTTTTTGACCAAGGTTTGCAACTTAACGGGCAAATCGTATCTGTAAAACCTGATAATACAACTGGAGATACCATAATTCCTGTTACTGTTTCACCTAATGGCGTTGGTGTACAAAAGTCAATTATTACAGATATTGCCGATGCTAAAAAGCTAGAAGCGAAAACCTATGCTGATAGTCTCAAAACACAATCAGACCAAGCTTTACAGTCAGCGTATCAGCAAACACAAACGAATGACCAAACGGTACAAACAGCAGCTAAAAACTATACAGATACTGCGATTCAAGGAGTAAACCAACAAATCACAACATTAGCTGCTTCAATTCCAACAGGCAGTTCCAAACCGATGATTTATCCGCAGTTTTTCCTTCTTAATGGAGCAACAATTCAAAATTATAGCGATTATTTATATATGGATAATGCCTACCGTAGTGGAAATGATGGAGGATTAAACAGTAACAATTGTATTCCATTTCTTGTTCCTGAAACAGCAACATTGGTCGGAGTTTCAGCATATCTTGGAGCTGTTGCCGTTGCTGGAACGTATGTCGCAAATACAAATGCAAATGTGAATTTCGAACTTCGACAAATGTTTGTTGGAGGTACAGGAACTTTATATGCTTTTTCAATTCCTATTAATTGTGCAAGTAGTCAAATTGGTAGTAATGGAAATTTTTCAGCTACACCCCAAGCTTTTGCAGGAGGTATTTCTGGATTAAATATTGCTCTTACAAAAAGTTATTTACTGGGGATTAAGTTTATCAATAATGCTTCGGGTTCGGCTGTTATTGCTAGTGCGATTAAGAATGTGGTGATTAAGTTGGAGATTAGGGTAGGATAAGTCAAATAATCTATAACTGCGGCGAATATTTACCGTATTCCCATTATTTATGCGGCGAATAATTTGTATATTTACCGCATATATAAAAGTATCAAATGGTAAAATATATCTATCAATCAGAAAGCTGGCCTAATTTTACTTGGAATGAACAAGAAATTCAAGTGCTATTGGGAAAGGTTCGTCATTTACAAGGGAAACTTTTAGGACAAATGAGTGCTTTGGGTTTTTCTGAAAAAGAAGATACGATACTTTCCACTTTAACAATGGATGTTATAAAATCTTCTGAAATTGAGGGCGAATTGCTTAATTATGAACAAGTCAGATCGTCAATTGCAAGGAAGTTAGGAATTGAATATGCTGGTATGATATATTCAGATAGAAACGTTGAGGGTGTCGTAGAAATGATGCTCGATGCAACACAAAATTATAATAATCTCCTCGATGATGAACGTTTATTTGGTTGGCATGCTGCATTATTTCCAACTGGTAGGAGTGGACTGCATAAAATAGATATAGGTTGTTATCGAAATGAAGAAATGCAGGTTGTGTCGGGACCTATGGGAAAAGAAAAGATTCATTATCAAGCACCTTCTCCGAATCAGGTAAAAAAAGAAATGGATATATTATTACAGTGGTTTAATACTGAAACAAAAGTTGATCTTGTACTTAAGTCTGCAATTGCTCATTTTTGGTTTATTATTATTCACCCCTTTGATGATGGAAATGGTCGTATAGCCAGAGCTCTTTCAGATTTATTACTTGCTCGTTCTGATAATAGTTCTCAGCGATTTTATAGTTTATCAAGTCAAATATTAGTCGAAAGGAAAGTGTATTATGAGATTTTGCAAAAAGTTCAACACAGTAATGGAGATATAACAGAATGGTTACTGTGGTTTCTCAATTGTTTATATAAAGCAATTGATTCAACAGGACAAACAATTGAAAAGGTGCTTTATAAAGCTGAATTTTGGGATATTCATAAAGAAACAAGCTTGAATAGTCGTCAAAGATTGATTCTTAATAAACTTTTTGATAGTTTTATTGGAAAACTAAGCACATCAAAATGGGCTAAAATTGCTAAATGCTCATCCGATACTGCTTTAAGAGATATTCAAGATTTAGTAAAAAAAGGTATTCTACAAAAAGAATTAGCTGGAGGTAGAAGTACAAATTATGAATTAATACGAAATATTAGAAGATAATAGTACCCGCTAGCTCTGTCATGTTATGCGAAATCATATCTTTGTTTCACTCTATGGAAAGTAAACACAATTGTGTGTATTACTCCATCAGGGTTAATATAAAAGACACACACAATGCCATATTTAATTTTAGATTTAGAAATGTCAGGCAGTGAAGCCGACTTCCACGATATTATTCAGATAGGTTGCATATTAGCTGACGACAATTGGAATAAGCTTTCAGAATTCGAAAGTTTAGTATACCCCGATAATCCGGATGCATTCTCAAGTGACGCTGAAAATATTCATGGTATTTCTTTAAACGATTTAGAAAATGCACCGATTGCATACGACGTTTTTGAAAATTTTGAACATTGGATTAGAAAGACCCTTAAAAGAAATAACAACCAACCTCTCCATGATATTATATTTTGTGGTCAAAGTGTTATAAACGACATAAACTTTTTGAAATCCGAATATGATGAATTAAATATTACCTGGCCATTTTCTACGAAGATGTATGACTTGCTAAGTATATCATTTATTTTCTTCCAAATCTTTGAAGCAAATAAAATTGAAAAGCCAAAGTCAATGAGTTTAAAAAACGTAGCAGAATATTTCAATCTAAAAAGAGAGGAAGAAACACATAATGCATTAGAAGATGCGTTGTTAACGTATAAATGTTTCAAAGAATATCTTAATCTAATGAGCTCCTTAAAACTTGTACAGTAAATCTAAAGGCTATCTCGGACATGTTTTCCTGGCTTTTCCTGTCATATAAAACATTCCCACAAGCACAATTTAAAATCCCTTTTAAGTACAACAGTTACAAATATTTTGTAAATTTATTCATCCGTACAATTAGTATGAAACTTAAAAATCCTGCGTATGAAAACGTTTATAAAATCATTGAAATTACTTTGGGCTAATGATGAAACTCGTAATGAAATGAAAAAGGATTTTAAAAGACTTTTCATTGCAAATATATTGGCTATAATTGCAATTGCTGTTTTAAGTCAATGTTTGCCTAGACCTTTAATAACATATATAAATGTGATTGCTGTTGCTTTTGCAATGAATTTCTATGAGTTTTCAATTATATATAAAAATGCAGTATTAAATTATTGTGCCCGATTATAATTCCCTTATGGGCAACCATTGTGGTTGCCCTTTTTAATCCAATCTTTTCGCTTCGCCCATAAATAAACGTATCACTAAATATCCGTATCATTTTAATATTTAAAAATCCATATAATTGCTACAAAACCCGTATCTTTATAACCTAAAAGATAAGATCGATACAATACCATGCAAAACAAAAAATATAATTTAACCATATTTATCTTTTTATTCTCTTTCCAATCCTTTTCTCAAACCATTGATACAATTATCACAACTCCCATTCTCAAAAGTTATTTTAGTTATCAAACACATACTCCTTTATTTGTCAGTTATTTCTTATATCATGGAGGAGGAGAGTGTTCTCGAAAATCAATGAGTTTTAAAACTGATGGATTGAATCATTCTGCAACTTCAAAGGATTATTCTCATTCTGGATACGATATTGGACACATGGCAAATGCTGAAGATTTTGCTAATGATTGTGAGAAAGAAAAACTAACATTTTTTTTTTATAATGCGCTTCCACAAAGAGCCAAACTCAATCGTGGTTGTTGGAAAGTTATCGAAACAAATATTCGCGAAGAAAGTCAAAAAGATAGCTTGTTAATTATTTGCGGAGGATATCAATTTGAAAAGCAAATCGGTGCTATTTTGGTTCCATCTTATTGCTTCAAAATCATAAAAAACTTTAAAACTAAAGCTATACATTGCTATTTATTCCCAAATGATGATTCCAATACTTTTTCAGAAATGGAAATTGCTAAGTTGTTAAAATTAATTCCATTTGGTAATACTATAAGTGAAACAGAATGGGATTTTTTAAGGTGCCAAATTGGAACCATAGAAACTGACGAAACTTTAAGATCACAATTTGTGACCTTAAAAACCGATGAAACTTTAAGGTCGCAATCTGCGACCATAGAAGATAACAGAGGTAAACACCGAAAATATCTACCATACGTTTTTACAGAACAAGGTGTAGCGATGCTTTCGGCAGTATTGCGAAGCGAAACAGCGGTAAAGGTCAGCATACAAATAATGGATGCTTTCGTGCAAATGCGAAAACTGGTATTAGATAACGCTGCCCTTTTCCAACGTCTCGACAAAATTGAAGGGAAACAAATAGAAACCGACCAAAAATTCGAGCAAATATTCAAAGCTCTTGAAAGCCGTACCGAGCAACCCGACAAAAGCGTTTTCTTTGAAGGACAAGTGTTCGATGCCTATGTGTTTATTGCCGACCTCATTAAAAAAGCGAATACCGATATTATATTGGTTGACAATTACGTGGACGAAACCGTGCTAACCTTACTAGCAAAACGCAAAAAGGGAGCAACTGCCACCATTTATACCAAGCAAATAAGCCAACAATTGCAGTTAGACCTTACAAAACATAATGCCCAATATCCCACAATTACGATAAAAACACTTGCCGAAAGCCACGACCGTTTTCTGATACTCGACCGCAAAGAAATGTACCACATAGGAGCTTCGCTCAAAGACTTGGGTAAAAAGTGGTTTGCCTTTTCCAAAATGGATTCATTAACCAACGAAGTTCTCAATAAATTGAAATAATGACAATGCTAAAACAAGGTTACAAAAAGACAGAAGTTGGCGTTATTCCAGAGGATTGGGATTGTAATCAATTACAGGATTATTTTTCCTTAATATCATATGGATTTACTAATCCAATGCCAACTGTTTCTGACGGAATTTATATGGTAACAGCAAATGATATAAATGAGGGAAGAATTAAATATGAAACAGCAAGAAAAACTTCAGAAATAGCTTATAAAACATTAATATCAGATAAAAGTAGACCTAAAAAAAATGATATTCTTTTAACAAAAGATGGATCGTTAGGACGTTTAGCTTTAGTTGGAGATTTTACAATGTGTATAAATCAATCTGTTGCAGTAATAAGACCTAATCTTAGGGTAAATCCGTTATACTTAAAAATACTGTTAGAAGATTCATACTATCAGAAAACGATGATAGAAAATGCAGGAGGTTCAACAATTAAACATATTTACATAACAATTGTAAATAAAATGAAGATTGCAATTCCTCCCTCAAAAATCGAACAAACCGCCATAGCCACCGCCTTATCTGATGCAGATGCATTGATAAGCAGTTTAGAAAAACTCATTGCAAAAAAACGCAACATCAAACAAGGTGCAATGCAGGAATTGTTGAAACCTAAGGAGGGTTGGGAAATGAAAACATTGAAAGAAATAGCCAAATACAGAAGGGGCAGTTTCCCTCAACCTTATGGACTTGATAAATGGTATGATGATACGAATGGATTTCCATTTGTACAGGTATTTGATGTTGATAGTAATTTCAAATTAAAAAGCGAAACCAAAAGAAGAATAAGCACAGATGCACAAGAAATGAGTGTCTATATTGCAAAAGGCTCTGTAATAATCACCTTGCAAGGGTCTATTGGTAGAATTGCTATTACACAATATGATGCATTTGTAGATAGAACATTGTTGTTTTTTGAAAGCTTCATTATTCCTTTTGACAAATACTATTTTCTTCTTTCAATTTTTCAATTGTTTGAAAAGGAAAAAGAAAAAGCACCTGGCGGAATTATTAAAACAATCACAAAGGAAGCTCTTTCACATTTTACAATATCGTACCCAATAATTGAAGAACAATCTCGCATTGCTAACATTCTTTTCGATATGGATGCAGAAATAGCAACATTGGAGGCAAAGCTTGAGAAATATAGAAGAGTGAAATTGGGAATGATGCAGGAACTTTTAACAGGTAAAATAAGATTGATATAATGATTCCTATAGAAATTGAATTTGAACCAAGATGGTTTCAATCGGGTTTTTATGTTTATGTTATTACCGTTCAACACAAAAATAAAGGTAGATATTTTTATATAGGTCAAACAGGCGATAGGTCACACATAGCAGCTCGTTCTCCCTTTTACCGACTAATGGGGCATTTTAATACTTATGGTGTAAACCAAAAGGGTACGGATGCTCAACTCATTAAATATTTAAAAGAGAAGGATTTAATTGAGACTCATCATAAAAGTCTGAGAGTAAATGTAGAAACATCAATTGCAAACGGTACTGTTGGTATTACGGCGAAATATTTTAAAATCAATGATATTTCATTAAACAAAGATGAGCATACATTTCGAAGAAAAAATATAGAAGATATTGAAACATGCCTCATTCAAAAATTTCGTCAAACATATCCCGATAAAATTTTCAATAATCCGCATAAAATTGGAAATAACAGAACAATCAACAACGAAGACGCAGAATCTTGTGCAGAAACTATTTTTAAACAGTTTTAAATAACTATCTATGGGAATTGTTAGCAGTAAAATACAAACTATACAAGAATATATAAGTAACAGAAATTTAAAAATTCCTGATTTTCAACGTCCGTACAAATGGAAGTCAAAAAACGTACTTCAATTAATTGATGATATATCACGTTTTAAATCAGAAACGCCATATAGAATTGGCACGATTGTAATTTGGAAAGATAAAGAAACAGATTTGTTAAATATTGTTGATGGACAACAACGAACCATTACTTTTTTGTTGTTAATAAATGCAATTGTTACACACAAAAAAAATGATCTAAGTAGTGAGTTACAAAATGAACTTACAGAACTCGAAAACGTACTCTTTAAACCAACGTTCAAGAATGAAATTTCAAAACAGAATATACAGCAAAATTTCTATACTATTCTACAACGGAATAGTACTTTCGATGAGTCATTTATAGATTTCTTTTTACATAAATGTGAAATCACATGTTTTGTAATTGATGACATTTCAGAAGCTTTTCAGTTTTTTGATTCTCAGAATGCAAGAGGAAAAGATTTAGAACCACATGACTTATTAAAAGCGTTCCATCTACGTGAATTACATAAATCAGAACCCGATTTATCGGAAATAGAAATTACTAAAATTGTTGATTCGTGGGAAAATTGTAAATTCCGGACAACCTGACCATCTCTATCCGGTCTAAATTGACCACATCGAAGTTGTTGTTTTTTTTGAGCGTTTTGTCATGTTTAAAAAGTGATTATACAAATCTATAAAAATTAATGTACCG
>Ga0302296_1001674_pt1 | contig 15564 bp, 16 predicted proteins | sample III_Fen_N3_1_FD_194546 | JGI IMG/M metagenome (GOLD analysis project Ga0302296, IMG submission 194546) | Peat permafrost microbial communities from Stordalen Mire near Abisko, Sweden - III_Fen_N3_1 | ecosystem: Environmental > Terrestrial > Soil > Wetlands > Permafrost | place: Sweden: Abisko...
TTGAACATTTTTTTGAATTCCAAATATAAGCAAAGCCTTTCAGGAATTGATCTTTCGGAAGGGTCTGTTGCGAAATGGTCCTTTGATTTTCCATATTTTTTCTGACTTTTGTGAACCCGAAAAATGAACGCCATGGAAATGTTGAAAGGAATCAGGAACATTATTTTTGATCTGGGAGGTGTTTTACTGAACATCGATCCCCAAAAAACGATTGAGGCATTTGGCCGGCTTGGCATGGAGCAACTTATTGGAGATAAAGGTCTTACTTATGATCATGAAATTTTCTACCGGATGGAACAGGGCAAAATTACGCCGGAAGAATTCAGAAATGGGGTTCGAAAATTACTTCCCGGAGAAGTTGCTGATGATCAGATTGATGCAGCATGGACTGCCATGTTGCTCGACTTTCCGTCAATCAGGGTGAAATTGATGCAGGCTCTTCGAAATCATTTTACGATTTACCTTTTCAGTAATACCAATGCCATTCATGTTGCGAAATATCACTCTGACTTCAGAAATCAGCATGGTTTTGAAGTTTCGTCGCTCTTCGAAAAAGACTTTTATTCGAACGAAATTGGCTACCGTAAACCATCGCCGGAAGCATTTCACGAAATCATAAAGTTATCAGGAATTAAACCTGACGAGTCATTATTTATTGACGATTCGCTGCTAAATGTGGAAGCAGCTATTGCTTGCGGATTAAACGGATATTGGCTCGAACCGGACCAAAAAATTGAAGAAATATTTCGGAAATACCTTCCCTTAAAAAAGGCAAAAGGCAAAAATAAAAGTGTAGGATTTGCTGATTATTAGCGCATTGCATATAGTTGCCTTGTTCATTTTAACCCATTTTGAAAATCTTGCCTTGACTTTGTGTTGAAATGAAAAGAATTTGAGCCGGGGCATTCGGTCGTCGTTCGAAAATTTTGGCAGGGACGGAAACATCGAAATAGTTTCGCTCTACGCCTTTTCAACACGAATCGAAGAATAACTGGAAACTGAGACTGTGACTGAATACTTTTTTTTATGCTTCCCGGTCTTTCCATTCGCCATTTTCGCGAATAAGAGCTTCGAGTTCTTCAACGGCCTGTTCAAAAGGAATGTGCCTCTTAATCAGCTGTTGACGTTTATAAAGGTTCACATTTCCCGGACCTGCGCCTACAAATCCGTAATCAACATCGCCCATCTCTCCTGGTCCGTTCACCACGCAGCCCATGACTCCAATTTTCAGGTGATCCAGGTGATTAAAATGTGCCTTTATTTTAACAGTGGTTTCATGTAAATCGAACAATGTACGGCCACAACCGGGGCACGAGATAAATTCGGTTTTGGTCAGGCGCATACGGCTTGCCTGAAGTATGGAAAAACTAAGATCTTTCAGGTCGGTAAAGGTGGTTTGATCGGCTTCGTTGGTAATACAAATGCCATCTCCATAACCATCAATAAGTAATCCGCCCAAGTCGGCTGCTGCTTTGATCTGGAGGTTTTCGAGGTAGCGTTCGTTGTATTTTCTGAAAATGATAACAGGGACTTTCCAGATGTGCGATTCGAGCGTCATGAAGAAAGCGCGAAGTTCGGCAAATGGATTTCTGTTAAAACTTTCAAGAATAAGCACCGTCTTGCGCGTTTGTTTCAGTTTAGTGATTATTTCAGGATTTTCATTCATGAAATGATCAAACTCTTCCTTGTTGGTGCGGATAAATTTGGTTTGACCCCAATGTGAACCGCCAAATAAATATTCTTCGAGCGTAAGCACCGGATACGAATTACCTTCAATATCAAGAACTTCGCTGTTATTAAAGAAATACTCCGGAATTTGTTTGCCTCGTAACGGAAGGATTTCGGAAAGTGTACGTCCGCGAAGATCGGCCATTACAACGGGTAAAAACTTATCGCCCATGCGCAGGACCGGCCTAACTGAGCGCCGTTCGTACTCAAACGGGTTAATCTGGGCAAACAGCGGAGCTTTGATCGGTTTGTGCCCTTTATAGGTTTCAATATGGTTAATCAGTTTACGGGCTACGGCAATTTCATTTTCAGGAGCTTCGGTAAGCGAAACCCGGATGGTGTCGCCAATTCCATCGGCCAGTAAAGCGCCAATACCAACGGCTGATTTGATGCGGCCATCTTCGCCTTCGCCAGCTTCGGTAACGCCCAAATGCAACGGATAACTCATTTCTTCGAGCCGCATTTTATAATTTAGCAGACGCACGGTGTAAACCATGGTGCGGGTATTGCTTGATTTGATAGAGATAACCACATTCTGAAAATCCTGCTTTTTACAAATGCGCAGAAATTCCATAACCGACTCAACAATTCCGGCTGGTGTATCACCATACCGGCTCATGATGCGGTCGGACAACGAACCTTGATTGGCTCCAATCCGGAGGGCAGTTTTCGTGTCATTCAGAAATTGAAGAAAAGGCACAAACTGTTCTTCAATCTTCTGAAGTTCAGCCTTGTAATCTTCGTTGGTGTAAAGCTGGTGTTCGAATTTAGCGCGTCTATCGTAGAAGTTTCCAGGATTAATGCGGATTTTAGACACATATTTTGCAGCTATTTCGGCTAAATGCGGATTGAAATGAATGTCGGCAACCAGTGGATTTTCGTATCCGCGGGATACCAATTCACGTTTGATGTTTTTCAGATTTTCAGCATCAGGCACCCCTCTAACCGTGACACGAACTAAGTCGGCACCACATTTGATAATGCGGATAATCTGCTCAACAATAGCATCTGTATCACAGGTGTCAATATCAGTCATTGACTGAATCCGGATAGGATAATTATCACCCAGCAGCAACTCCCCAATGCGAACCAACGATGTTTTCACCCGTTGGAATTTCGTCAAATCTTCGATGTAATTAAAGTTCTGATCCTTCATTTAACCCGATATGTGTATGGCCGACAAAGTTAATTTAAAGTTAATAAAAACGAAATCAGAAAGCCTGCAATAGCGCATTTTAGTAGTTAAAAAAGGATAAATGAGTCATGTTTTTGCCTATCTAAAATAATATTACCTGATTTTAAAATTTTGATGGAACAATTCCGTTTTTTACCAACGGCGTGTTTTATGGCAGAAATCTTTACTTTTACTGAATCAAAATTGGGTAGACATGGCAATTCAAGTATCGCAGGTAAGTAAATTTTATGGAAGTCAAAAGGCTCTTGATCAGGTTTCGTTTGAAATTGCTGCAGGCGAACTTGTTGGGTTTCTAGGGCCGAATGGCGCCGGTAAATCGACGCTGATGAAGATTATCACTGGTTATCTTTCGGCTGACGGAGGAACAGTGACGATCAATGGTGAAACTGTTGAAACAAAAAATGTTGCCATTCGCACACAAATTGGCTATTTGCCTGAAAATAATCCACTTTACATCGATTTGTACGTCAGGGAATACCTCGAAATGGTTGCTGGTTTTTATCATCTTCCGAATAAAAAAGAACAGGTTTTGAAGATGATCGAACTAACCGGGTTAGAAACCGAACAGCACAAAAAAATAGGGGCGCTTTCGAAAGGTTATCGTCAACGGGTTGGTCTGGCTCAGGCGCTCATTCATGATCCATCGGTGCTTATTCTGGACGAACCTACCACAGGACTTGATCCGAACCAACTGGAAGAAATCCGTCAATTGATTCGGACGATTAGCCTAAACAAAACGGTGATGCTTTCGACTCATATCATGCAGGAAGTTGAAGCCATCTGTAGCAGAGTAATTATAGTAAACAAAGGGAAGCTGGTTGCCGATGGTTCAATTGCGCAGCTTAAAGCCGGGCAAATCGCACAAAAACAAATAGTTCTTGTTGAATTCGACAAAGCTCCCAATTTGGAAACCCTCCGAAAGATTCCGGGTCTCACAAAAATTGAACAAATTGGTCGGAATACTTATCTTTCTGAATCGGACCATACCATTGATTTACGTCCTTCGCTCTTTCATTATGCAATTGATAATCAACTGATTTTGCTTACTTTAAAAGAACAACAACAGAGTTTGGAAAATGTCTTTCAGAAATTAACTCAGGAAAAAGTCATTTGAAAAGCGTCATTAGAAAATTGGAACTCCGGTTTCCTTTTTCTCTTTCATTTTTCCAAATGACGGATGACTATTTTTCACTGACCAATGAACGGTTAGGAAAATTTTCTATATTTGCAGCTGTTATGTGGATAAATTTGTGCTGATTGCAACCACGGAAAAAAATGCTAAAACGATCCGATTTTCATCTTGCTTTTCGATCAATTATTCCACAACTTTTTTAGTATAACCTATTGTACCTGAAACAATTAAGTACCTTTTTGTTTGTTTCGGTGCATCTAAAATTGATCAAATTATGAGTTATTTATTTACAAGCGAATCAGTTTCTGAAGGTCACCCCGATAAAGTTGCCGATCAGATATCTGATGCACTTTTGGACGAATTTATCGCCCATGATGGCAACTCAAAAGTCGCCATCGAAACTCTTGTTACCACCGGACAGGTCGTACTCGCCGGGGAGGTAAAATCAAAGACTTATGTTGATGTGCAGGAAACTGCACGCCGAGTGATTAACCAAATCGGTTACACCAAAGCCGAATACCGTTTCGACGGCGATTCGTGTGGCGTTTTTAGCGCTATTCACGAACAAAGCCCGGATATTAACCGTGGTGTTGACAAAGTCGACAAAATGGATCAGGGTGCCGGCGACCAGGGAATGATGTTCGGTTTTGCATGTTCTGAAACCGATAACTACATGCCACTGCCGCTCGAACTGTCGCATCAGATTTTGCTTGAACTGGCTGTTATCCGCCGCGAACAAAAGGTGATGACCTATCTTCGTCCCGATTCAAAATCGCAGGTAACCATCGAGTACAACGACGATAATACGCCCAAAAGGGTTCATACCATTGTTGTTTCGACTCAACACGACGATTTTGATGATGACGAACCAATGCTGGCAAAAATTAAGAAAGACGTGATCGAAATATTGGTTCCTCGCGTTAAAGCTCAATTGCCACAACGTGTCCAGCAGTTGTTTGACGGGGAAATTATTTATCATGTAAATCCGACCGGTAAATTCGTTATCGGAGGTCCTCACGGCGATACCGGGCTTACCGGGCGCAAAATTATTGTTGACACTTATGGTGGACGCGGGGCTCATGGCGGTGGTGCATTTTCAGGAAAAGATCCGTCGAAAGTTGACCGTTCGGCCGCTTATGCTGCCCGTCACATTGCAAAAAATATGGTTGCAGCAGGTGTTGCACGCGAAATGCTGGTGCAAGTTTCGTATGCCATCGGGGTTGCCAAACCTGTTGGGATATATGTTGAAACCAGGGGAACTGCAAATTACGGATTTACGGATTCGCTGATTGCTGAAAAGATTCAGGATATTTTCGACCTGCGTCCGGCAGCTATCGAACAGCGGCTCAAACTTCGCAATCCGATTTATCGCGAAACTGCTGCTTACGGGCACATGGGACGCCAACCAAAAACCGTTTCCAAGGTTTTTGAATCACCCTATAACGGAGGACGAGTTGAACGTTTAGTGGAACTGTTCACCTGGGAAAAACTTGACTATGTTGATCGTATAAAAACAGCTATGGGCATTTAAGCTTATTGGGTTTTTATGCTGAAAAGTAATTTCTGAAATATTTTTAAAAATCAAACCATTCGATCTTGTCCATATCGATTTTAGTTGATAATTTCAGAAGATTATTGAAGCATGATAAATTGAAGGAACTGATCATTGTTTGAATGATCAATTCCTTCATCTTCATCTCATGCAAAAGCATTCTAAATGTCTGTCTATGAAAAGGATCGCGTTTGTATTTTTCTTTTTAACAATTTTCTTAACGGTTTGGGCGCTGATACCTCCGAACAACTCTCTTTCGGAAAAAGAAAAAATGGAAGGTTGGCAATTGCTATTTAACGGAAAAAATCTTGATGGATGGAAATCTTTCCAGGGAAAAGAGATTTCGGGATGGAAAGTAATTGACGGAGTTTTGAATAATTCGGGGGTTGGAAGTGATCATGGCGGCGATATTGTCACGAAAGAAAAATTTCAGAACTTCGAACTGTCGCTCGAATGGAAAATTGCTTCAAAAAGCAACAGTGGTATTTTTTATCACGTGAACGAAAAAATAGGGAACGCAATTTTTGAATCAGGGCCTGAATACCAGCTTATTGACGACAAAGGCTGGCCCGAAAAGTTGAACGATTACCAGTATTCAGGCGCAAATTACGGAATGCATGCCCCTCAGAATGCTGTCGTTAAAGATATAAGCGAATGGAACCAGGCACGGATCATTGTGGATGGAGCCCACGTTCAGCATTACCTTAACGGCATTAAAGTAGTTGATTATTATTTGTGGGATGACGGCTGGAAGGCGCTTAAAGAAAAAGGAAAGTGGAAGGATTACCCTTACTACGGAATGGCAAAAAAGGGAAACATCGGTCTGCAGGATCACGGCGGGCTCGCACAGTTCAGAAACATTAAAATCAAAGTAATAAATTAGAACATGATTGGAATGGTCGATTATCACCTGCATTCAATCCTGTCTGATGGACATGATTCTTATGAAGATATGGTTCTTGTGGCAATTTCAAAAGGTTTAGACGAAATCGGCTTTACCGACCATGTTTGCCTCAAACCAGTTGACTGGACGATTCGGCTGGAAGACATTCCGGTAATGACCCGACAAATTCTGGATATGAAGTCGAAGTATAGCGATCAGATTAAAATCAGGTACGGCATCGAACTCGATTATTTGCCTGGCTATGAGGAAGAAATGAAGGAATTGATTGAAGATATTCCCGTTGATTATGTCATCGGTTCGGTTCATTTTATTGGCGACTGGAATTTTGATTCGGATCAGTCGTTGTATGGAAAATGGACGAACGATAAGCTTTATGAAATGTATTTTGGGTTGGTTCAGCAAGCTGCAAAATCGGGCTTATTCGATATTATTGGTCATCTCGACATCATTAAAAAATTCAGGGTTTATCCTGAATCGAATCAGGACAAGCTTTTCGAAGATACTGTCAGGGAAATTAAAGCCAATAATCTGGTTGTTGAACTGAATACGGGTGGAATGGATCGTCCATGCGCTGAATTTACTCCCGGAGCTAAGTTTCTGCAGCTTTGTTTCGCCCATCACGTACCGATCACCTTGGGCTCCGATGCCCATCGGTCTGAGCAAATTGCCCGCCATTTCGAAACAGCAACGGCACTGCTTTCACACATTGGATATACCGAAATTGTTGGCTTTAACAATCATATCCGACGGATTATCAGGATATAAGATCAGTAAACATTAAAAAAAGAGACTGTCTCGAAAATCAAAATACCAGCGAAGTCCGTCACCGCGGACGTTCGGCTTGATCCTGTACTTTTGAGACAATCTCTTTTAAACTCCTTTCATTCAAACATTAGTTGTTTTCGATAATCCTGAAAATTTCGTCGAGACGTGGAGTCAGGATTATTTCAGTTCTACGGTTTTTCTGCCTTGCTTCCGGTGTTTTGGCTCCATCAATCGGAAAAAATTCCCCTCTTCCGGCCGAAGTAATACGCTTTGGCTCAATCGATTTGTTTTTCAGCAGAATACGGGTAACTGCCGTTGACCGCATGACACTCAGGTCCCAATTATCTTTTACGTCACCCGATCCCCGCATCGTTACGTCATCGGTGTGCCCTTCAACCAGCACATTAATGTCAGGGTTTTGACCCAACACTTCGGCCAATTTCTCGAGTGCCTGCTGTCCTTTCGGATCAACTTCCCAACGCCCGGTTTTAAATAGAAGTTGTTCGTCGAGCGAAACATATACCTTTCCGTTTTTTTCCTGAATGGTCAACCCTTTGTTGTTAAAACCCAGTAAGGCATTCATTACCTTTTGTTTGAGTTGTTTTACCGCTTCATCTTTCTGTTGAAGGGCGACTTCCAGCTCTTTCATGCGAAGCGTGCGTTGCTCAAGTTCAGATTGTGCCGATTTCAGAATGTCTTCGCGTTTTTGCAAATCGGATTGTGCCTGCTGAAGTTTATCCATTAACCGGGCTATTTCTTCCGAGCTCCCGGCTTTCAGACTTTTTAACTGGTTTTCATATTCAGCATTAACCTGACTGAGCCTTTTATTGTTTGAGGTCGAACTTTCCAGGTTCCGGGAAGTTTCGTCTAATTTTGCAGAAAGTTCTTCAAGATCTTTCTGCAGTTTGGCATTTTTGCTTTGTAGCTCTGTATTCTGAACTTTCAAAGACTGATTCTGTTCCTTGAGCGACTGAACGGTTGCTTCACATTCCTGAGAAATCTTACTTAGTTGATTATATTTCTTGGTCGTTACGCAGGAAGTGAACAGAAAAATGACGAATACAATAATTATTTTGTTCATGGCTTGTGTTTTTTGTCGGGTAAATATAGAAATTTGCCTAGTATCTTTGACAAGGATGGTGCCAGGAGCATTCCTTTTATGGAATAATTTGAATTGAACGAAATGGATTAAAGATGATCGTGCTTTTAAACTTTTGACTTGGTACTTTGTACTTGTCATTAGTTGTATCTTTGTATTCAAAATTGATAGTTGATGGTTGATATTAAGGTAAGTTTATTGGATCAGATAAAAGATCCTTCTGAACTGAGAAAGTTGAAAGTTGATCAGTTACCCGAAGTTTGTAATGAGCTGCGGGATTTTATTATTGATGTGGTTTCAACCAATCCTGGCCATTTAGGAGCTAATCTGGGTGTCGTTGAATTAACTGTAGCGCTTCATTATGTGTTTAAAACTCCTTACGATTTACTTGTTTGGGATGTTGGGCATCAGGCATATAGCCATAAAATACTGACCGGAAGGAAAGATGTTTTTCATACTAACCGAAAATATCATGGCATCAGCGGATTTCCGAAACCTTCCGAAAGTATTTACGATACTTTTGGGGTTGGCCATTCGAGTACTTCTATTTCGGCAGCTCTCGGAATGGCCGTTGCATCGCGGCTAAAAAATGAAAAGGACCGAAAAATTGTGGCCGTTATCGGCGATGGGGCTATAACCGGTGGAATGGCATTTGAAGGCTTGAACAACGCCGCCGTCAACAAATCTGATCTGCTTGTTATTCTGAACGACAACAACATGGCCATCGACCCCAATGTGGGTGGAATGAGCAATTACTTACTTAATATTACCAAATCACAGACATACAACAAGCTCAAGCACGATGTTTGGGAAGGACTTGGAAAATTGAATGGATTTGGCCCCAAAGCACGACGACTGGTTCAAAAAACTGAAAACGCACTAAAAACGATGTTGCTAAAGCAGTCGAACCTGTTTGAAGGATTGGGATTTCGCTATTTTGGCCCAGTTGACGGGCACGATGTCGTTTACCTGACCGAAGTCCTTCAAAGTCTGAGTACGATCCCAGGGCCAAAACTTCTGCACGTAATCACCAAAAAGGGGAAAGGTTTCAAACAGGCTGAACTCAGGCAAACTGAATACCATGCCCCCGGAAAATTCAATAAAGTTACCGGAGAATTGCTCGATTGTGATTGTGCCGTTAATAAGCCACCTAAATTTCAGAATGTGTTCGGCCAAACGATCGTTGAACTGGCCGAAATGAATGACCGGATTGTCGCTATTACACCAGCCATGCCTACGGGTTGTTCGCTCAATTTGATGATGGAAAAAATGCCTCAACGTACCTTTGATGTCGGAATTGCCGAGCAACATGCGGTTACGTTCTCAGCTGGCCTGGCCATTCAGGGAATGCTCCCGTTTTGCAATATCTATTCAACATTTATGCAAAGGGCTTACGATCAGATTATTCACGATGTTGCTATTCAAAATTTACAGGTTGTATTTTGCCTCGACCGTGGTGGCTTGGTTGGAGCTGATGGCTCTACGCATCATGGTGTGTTCGATCTGGCCTATATGCGTTCAATTCCAAACATAATTGTTTCGGCGCCCATGGATGAGGTGGAATTACGAAATATGATGTTCACGGCCCAAAATGAAAATCATGGTCCATTTTCTATCCGGTATCCGCGTGGTTGTGGTTGTACCGTCGATTGGCACCGACCCATGGAAGCCATTCCAATTGGGCAAAGCAGGAAGCTTTCAGAAGGAACAGATTTGGCCATCTTAACGATTGGAACAGTGGGAATTCAAACGTGCCGGGCTGTTAAAATGCTTCAGAAAGATGGTATCAGCACTGCACATTACGACATGCGGTTTGTTAAACCTTTGGATGAAGCCACACTTCATTTGATTTTCAGCCAGTATAAGCGGATTATTACCATCGAAGATGGTGTTTTGCAGGGCGGTTTTGGCAGCGCTGTTCTGGAGTTTATGGCTGATCATCAGTACAATTCACAGGTTTTGCGAATTGGTATTCCCGACAAGTTCGTCGATCATGGAACAACCGAAGAGCTTGATCGTGAATATGGACTTGATCAGCAAGGAATTTACAAAACGGCTAAAGCGTTTATGCTTAAAGAATAAGTTCGCATATACTTTTTGAATTGCTGTTACGTTTATCAGGCATATATCTAAAACAGTCACCTTGGAATTTTACAATAAGAAACGACGCTGGAAAATTCTACTTCTGCTTCTTGCCGTCGGTATTGGTATTGGATCATTTTTTTACACCAACTGGCTGGTGAAAAAAATGGCTGACGAAGAGCGCAAGAATGTAGTTTTGTGGGCTGAAGCCACACAAAAACTGATTAGCACCGATATAAACTCGAATCAGGATATTACTTTTTTGAACGATGTCATTGTGCGTAACACATCTATTCCGATTATTATTACCGATAGTCTTGACCAGATTAGAGAATACAGGAACATCTCGTTTGCGTTAGAAAATAAAGATAAAGTTTTATTGCGCGAACTTCATAAAATGAAAGAGGAGAACGAACCTATCCGCATTTCCGTTTCAGAAACCGAAACGCAATACCTTTATTACCGTGATTCTATTTTGCTTGAAAACCTGAAATATTACCCGGTTATTCAATTTGGAGTAATCTTTTTATTCATTTTTATAGCCTACCTTGCTTTCAATTCGTCCAGAAACGCTGAGCAGAACCAGGTTTGGGTCGGCATGTCGAAGGAAACTGCCCATCAGTTGGGGACTCCTATTTCATCATTAATGGCTTGGGTCGAACTGCTTAAAATGCAAAATATCGACGAAAAACTCGTTCAGGAATTTGAAAAGGATACCCAGCGACTTCAAAAGATAACTGAACGTTTTTCGAAAATCGGGTCTGTTCCTGAACTTGTTGTGACAGATGTTGCTGAAACAATCCGTTCAACGGTTGATTACCTGAAAACAAGATCGTCAACCAAGGTGAAATTCATTTTTGATTTCGACCAACAGAAAAAATGTGAAGCTCCTCTGAATGCCTCGTTGTTTAGCTGGGTAATCGAAAACCTTTGTAAAAATGCGATTGATGCGATGAATAACAATGGAGTCATAAATGTAACTCTTGCAGAAAAGGGCGATCTGCTCTATATCGATGTCTCTGATACAGGCAAAGGAATTTCAAAATCTAATTTCAAAACTGTTTTTCAACCCGGGTTTACAACTAAAAAGAGAGGGTGGGGTTTGGGCCTCTCGTTGGCCAAACGGATCATAGAAAATTATCATAAAGGAAAGATTTTTCTGAAACAATCTGAGATCAATAAAGGAAGTACCTTCAGGATCATCTTGACCAAGGGATAACTTATCAACAATTTCCCCTCGCATTAAGCTGCTGATTAATAATAATTTATCTGCCATTCAGCTTTTTAAGGAGTTACGGTGTTAAAAAATTCAATATATTTTCAGTGTTTGTGTATTTTTTATACTTTTGCAAAACTTTTTTCAGGCAATGAACATTCAATCATTCTATACCATCGCGTTCAAAGGGCTTTCTGAGGGGAAGCATATTTTTGACTACGAAATAGATGATAAATTCTTTTCTGAATTTGAGAATGCTGTTGTCGAAAAAGGTAAGGTAAACGTTCGTATTTTTCTTGAAAAGCAAAGTTCACTGATGATCCTGACGTTTAATCTGAAAGGAACTGTTCAAGTTCAGTGTGATCGATGCCTTGAAATGTACGATCAACCTATCGTAGGCAATGAACGAATTTTCGTTAAGTTTGGCGAGAAAGAGTTTAGCGATGGCGATGATGTTATTTGGGTAAGTACAAACGATTATCAATTGAACGTGGCTCAGTTGATTTATGAGTTTATTTGCTTGGCTGTTCCAATCAAAAAAATTCATCCTGACGATAAAAACGGGAATACAACATGTAATCCTGAAATGATCGAAAAGCTGAATAATTATATTATCAGGGAGGGCGAGGAAAACAGCTCTGTCTGGAACGATTTAAAGAAATTATTAGATAACGAATAAAGATAAGTTAAGATGGCACATCCAAAACACAGGGTATCAAAGACCCGCAGAGACAAAAGAAGAACGCATTACAAAGCTACACCTGCAACATTAGCAGCTTGTTCAAATTGTGGTACAACTGTTAAATATCATACTGTATGCCCTGAATGTGGATATTACAGAGGTAAACTTGCAATCGAAAAAGACGTTACTGTTTAATAGCAACAACATTCTGATCAGGAGGACTTTGTTCTTCTGATCTTTTTTACACCCTCTTGTTTTAATATTCGAACAATTTAATTAATTGTTTTGAAAGGAGTTAGGCAATATTTTGCTTGATTTTTCTTTGCAGTTTAGTTTTTTCATTCTAACTTGCGCCGCAATTTATTTTCCAAAGATTATACTTTGAAATTGACCTTTCGGATTCTTCCGGAGGAGTCAGATAATAGTGATTTGATTTAATTATTTTATTATGCATAAAATTCGTGCTGCAATTACTGGCATTGGGGCATTTCTACCTGAGTATCGATTAACTAACGAAGAACTAAGTACATGGGTCGAAACTTCCGATGAATGGATCATGCAGCGTATCGGCATCAAAGAACGTCGGATTTTGAAGGAAGAAGGGATGGCAACCTCCGACATGGGAGCCGCTGCAATTAGGCAATTGCTCGAAAAAACCGGAACGAAACCCGAAGAAATTGAATTATTGATTTGTGCAACCATAACCCCGGATAGTCCGCTTCCGGCAACTGCAAATATTATCAATTACAAGACTGGATTAGTGAATGCCTGGAGTTTTGATCTTAACTCAGCTTGTTCAGGATTTATTTATGCATTGACTACCGGTTCGAAATTTATCGAAAGTGGTCAGTATAAAAAAGTGATTGTTTTGGGTGCCGACATGATGTCGTCGATTACCAATTACAAAGATCGTACAACTTGTCCGTTGTTTGGCGATGGAGCCGCGGCTGTATTACTCGAACCTACCACAGATGATTTAGGTGTGATTGATCACATCAATCGGGTTGATGGTTCGGGAAGCCCTTATCTTCAAATAAAAAGTGGAGGATCGTTAAGGCCAGCATCGTTTGAAACCATCGAAAATGACGAACATTTTGTAAATCAGGAAGGACAGACTGTATTTAAATCCGCTGTTTCGAACATGGCAGATGTTTCGTTGGAAATCATGGAAAGAAATCAGATTTCAAAAGAAAATCTGACATGGTTTGTACCACATCAGGCGAATATGAGGATTATTGATGCTGTCGGCCGACGTATGGGAATTGATAAGGAAAAGGTAATGGTTAATATTCAGAAATATGGAAATACAACGGCAGCAACAATTCCGCTTTGTTTATACGATTACGAGAATCAATTAAAGAAAGGCGATCATATCATTCTAACTGCTTTTGGCGCAGGTTTTACCTGGGGAACTATATATCTGAGATGGGCTTACGATTCGAAATAAAAAATTGAATTTTAAAATATTAATGCAATCCGGTTATGGCAAAGCTTATTGTCAGAAGTCATGAGGAATTTGAAAAACTTGTTGGTCAGGAACTTGGCGTTTGCGAATATCTAACCATTACTCAGGAACAAATCAACAAGTTTGCTGATGCTACATTTGATCACCAGTGGATTCACGTTGATGAAGAACGGGCAAAAGCACAAGGCGCGTTTGGAAGTACGATTGCTCATGGATATCTGACTCTTTCGTTATTGCCTTTCATGTGGAATCAGATCGTCCAGGTTGAAAACACCAAAATGTTGGTGAACTATGGCATTGATAATTTCAGGTTTAATCAACCGGTTCGGGTAAATAGCAGGATAAGGACCCATGTAGTTTTACGTTCAGTCACTAATCTGAGGGGCATTTCGAAGGTTCAGATAGATATCCGTATGGAAATTGAAGGAAATACAAAACCAGCCTTTGAAGGAACGATGACCTTTCTGTATCATTTTATTTAGCTAAAGTCGAATCCTTTCATAATGTTTACAACGTGTTTCATCCCTGAAGCGCGTTTTTTTGTTAAAGGAAATCACTTTTTTGCTTATTAGGCTGGTGTACTAAAACCAGCTTTAGTATATTTGAAGTTCGTTTACAAAAAATAGAAACAATGGCTAAAGAAAACCAAGAGATTAATCCGCAGGTTATCAATTTAATAGCAATAGGAACTCGTATTTCAGGAGATATTCTTTCGGATGGCGACATTCGAATAGACGGTGAATTAACCGGTAGCCTTGAATCAAAAGCAAGAGTGGTGATTGGTGCTTCAGGTAAGATTGAAGGCGAAATCAAATGTAAAAGTTGTGAAATTTCCGGAACCCACAATGGTAAGTTATTTATTTCGGAGATGCTCTCGCTAAAAGCTTCTTCGCACGTTACCGGCGAAATTGTTACCGGAAAACTATCGATTGAACCAGGAGCTTATTTCTCAGGAACTTGCACCATGGGCGACGAAACAGCCAATTAATGGACCCAAAGAAAAGCCAAAAGCCGAAAAAACAAATTGATAATTTTGTTCGATATTCGAGCATGGCTTTTGAAATGGTTGCTATCATGGGTGCCGGAGTCTGGCTGGGTATAAAAATTGACCAATGGCTTGATCTGGGTTTTCCGGCATTTACTCTTGGGTTAATGATTCTGTCAGTTATTGGAGCTATTTACCATGCAATTCGAAAATTATTATAATCTTAGTATTTCAAACTTACAAAGCAAATAATCTGCCTGGTATGAAACAATTCTTCTATAAATCCACAATTTTGACAATCATTGTTTTCATAATAGGAGCAATCGTATATACAACAATCTTCAAACAATTTTACCTGTCGGTTTTACCTTTTACGGTACTTTTTTTTTATGTGTTGACGAATCTTGTTCATGCCTATTTGATAAAGATTGCCGGAAAATTAAGTGCCAGATTTACAGCTAAGTACATGGCAACTAATTTTATAAAAATGTTTTTATACCTGGCGGGCGCTATTGTATACGTGATATTTAATAAAGATAATGCCAAACCGTTTTTCGTGAATTTTTTGTTGCTTTATTTTGTTTATACAGGTTTTGAAGTTTATGAATATTTAAAAATTGTAAAACAAAATACCAAGTAAATGCACTTTCTTCGGAAAGAATATCTCTTATTGCATAAAAGAATTAAATTTGCTGACGGCTGAAAACAAAGAGAAAAAGATGACACGAATAATACGCCCCATTTCAATAATTATTTTCG
>Ga0302296_1001676_pt1 | contig 15557 bp, 17 predicted proteins | sample III_Fen_N3_1_FD_194546 | JGI IMG/M metagenome (GOLD analysis project Ga0302296, IMG submission 194546) | Peat permafrost microbial communities from Stordalen Mire near Abisko, Sweden - III_Fen_N3_1 | ecosystem: Environmental > Terrestrial > Soil > Wetlands > Permafrost | place: Sweden: Abisko...
CTCTCCCAAAATATTTATTATCAATTGTTCCCGGCCAGACTGGCATTGGAGCAGTATCGGGATTTTTATAAACCCAAGGAGCCCGGTAGTGTGAGATGTAATGCGGAAAATATCCGCGGCAGCTTTGAGCAATATCAAGATCGGTAATCTCCTGAATAACCGAAGAACCAACATCGTTTCCGTCGGCAACAACGATCCGTGAAGGGTTATACTTTCTAATTGCTTCAGCAGTCTCTTTGGCCACTTTGCGATAAATTGCACCCGGAACGGTCCCCCGACTTCCAAACTGGTCGTTCATATCGTCCCGCATACTCGGTTCGTTTACCAGATCGAAACTCACCTTCTCACGCGAAAAATCCTTCAGTCTTTTTGCCCACATCTCCCAGTGGAATTTAAAGGCATCCTGAGCTGCCTGATCTTTCCAGAGATTGTAAGGTTCATTAAAACCGGCATTTACACAATATCCAGGTGCCCGGTGCAGATCAAGACTTACATGTAGCTTATATTTGTTGGCCATACTGATCAGCTCCACAATTTCATCAACTACCTTTTCGTTGATGTTCAACACATCTTCGGGTGTGATATTTTTTGTTGGATCAAAATTTATATAGCGGGGATAAGCCATCGGAACGCGAACAAAATCAAATCCCCAGTCGGCCATCCATTTAAAATCATCTTCGGTCGTTGCAGCTGACGATTTTTCATTTGGAGCTATTGGTTCGAAATAATCGAGCAAATTAAATCCGCGCCAGCGTGGAATTGGGTTCGAAATCACTGACCATGTAGCTGAGGCCAGCGAAAGCTTTGTCGACAAACCAACAAGAGCAGTTGCTGCTCCGGCAGTTTTTAAGAATGAACGTCGGTCGAATTTGTTGATTTCCATTTTATTTGATGAATTAAGTTTCGGTTATTTTAAAATATAATACATGCAACCAGTTTGTAGTGCCATCCTTCGTGAAGAATGCCCAATGACACGACTAAGTACAATAGTGGTACACCCAACAATAAATCTTTATTATTCTTATACTTATCTAAAAATATCGGGTCAGTTACCGGCAAATCATATTCGTTTGAATTGTAATCAAATTTGATTCTGATTTGCGAATTCGGTTTTTCCTCATATTTTCGTTCGACGATTTCGAATATAGAAGTTGAAATCAAGATCAAAGAATGGTTTAATTGGCCAATGCCCTCTTCCGAAATTGCCTTTCCTTTTCCTTCAAAAAGATAGAGGGAATGATCAAAACATAAATCAGAAAGTTTTAAATGGTCGAATGTACCAATTCTTTTCAATGATTTTTTATCAAATAATACATTTTCTGATTGAAACCCTTCGGATGCATTTGCGATAATCTTAAACTTCAAAATATCAAGCGGTTTTAAGTGTTGGACAAGCATTGTAGGTATTTCGCCGTGAAGCGTATTGCATATCGGTCTGAGCCACTTTAAGTCGTGTGGCAATTCATTGTTTTTATTCAGTTCAATTCCGGCAATACAACGTCCACCTTCTTTATACGAATTGGCAAGACACACAATTCTTGTCTTCATGACTATATCAAGTGAATGATTTGAATATCACTGTTCCCTTCCTGAAAAAATTCTGTCAGTAACCTGCGATGGCAGCGTTCGGGTGTTTCTTCACTACACAAAAAGCAGGCGTGATCGAAGCCCGCGACATCGTATCTTGATGAAATCTTTCTTTGGTCGATCAGTTGACGATAAGATTTTTGATATGCCGTCCAGTCAATTTTTTTATTTTGATAATCGGACAACAACTCTTTTGTTGGTGCAAAATCGGGTATGTATTCATATTCAATATTTGCAATGGCTTTTGTAAAATATTCTAAATCAGATCCTTTTGCAAAGCCGGCTAATTGACTGCGATTATTGATCCTAATATCGATTAATTTTTTGACCTTATTTTTTGAAAGTGTTTCAAAGAATTGCCTGGCCGTTTTCTTTGTGAATCCAATCGTAAAGAGCTTTATCATAAGTTAATCATTTAGCGTATCATATGCAACTTCCATATTTCGGAATCGGTAGGCGAGGTTCAACTTTTCTGTTTCTGTAAGAATAACAGGATCAAATAAAGTTGGCTTCGGAATTTTTTTATCATACTTTTTAAGTAATCTGATTTCCAGTTCTGAATTTTCGATGAGGGTACTATCTTTTAAGATGTGCCTTACAATGAACCCATTCCGGACCAAATAATAGGAGATCAACGAAAACCGATGGCAGTCAAAAGGTTCGGCTTCTGAACACATTAAAGCGACTGTAAACCCTTTCGATAAACCCCCTTTTAATCTTTCGATTCCTGCTAAAAACTTATCAGATTTTCTGACTTTATCAAAATCGACTTTGCCTGCTTCATCTAACAGATCCTTTTCTGTATGTCGCGCGCCAAATTCATCACCAAAATGCAAATAGGTTATATTGTTGTTTTTTAAATAATTACTTAAGGATTCTTTGTTAAACTGCGGGTTATAGGTGCTTGCAGGGATACTTCTGACATCAATCACACAATTGATGCCATGAGCTCCTAACAGTTCATTAAAATAGTCAATCGTATGATTTGAATGACCAATTGTATATATTAAGTTATTAATTAACATTTTAACCCCATTTTAATACCTCAAAGTTACACAACCTGCCTTAAGAAACAAAGTTTCTGTTATTATTTATTGTTTTCTAAGAAATAGCTCAGGAATAATGAAAACGCAGGGAAATAACTTTTATTCGATCGGCAACTACCGTATATATTAATCGATGTTCATCTGAAATGCGACGACTCCAGTAACCACTAAGTTGGTGTTTCAAAGGTTCGGGTTTGCCTATTTCCGAATAGGGCGTTTTACTAATACTTTCGAGCAATTTTGAAATCCGGACTTGTACTGTTTTGTTACCTGTCTTCTTCCAAAATTCAATATCATCAAGAGCTTTATCAAGAAAATCTATTTCCACAATTCAGTCGGTTTTATTGTCTTGCCTCTTTCTTTTTTCTTGACCTGGAAAATACCATGCATTAATGCTTCTTCATTTGCTTTCGATGAAAGCAGATATTCAGTTTCGTCAAGAATTTTTATTGAATTGTCATTTTCGATTCTGGATAAGGCTTTTAGCATTTCCAAAACATTTTTACCAATTTTTGTCTTTTCGTTAATCTGAATTGTTGTCATTTGATGTTTTTTACAAAGCTACAAAAAGAACGAATTATAATGAAATCAATATGAGCAAACACGTGTCAAATCATCGAAACGAAGTTCACCGCAACGAATTGTCTAACCCTATTTTCGTATTTTTGTCAAAATTTTGAAATAATGGGAAAACAAAACTGGAAACCGGGTAATATGGTTTATCCGTTGCCTGCTGCATTGATTAGTTGTGGTGATATCAATGGGAAGATGAACCTGCTGACGATTTCATGGCTGGGAACACTTTGCAGTGATCCGCCAATGTGTTATATATCAGTTCGTCCTGAACGGTATTCACACGATATTATTAAGCAATCAGGCGAGTTTGTGATTAACCTGACAACAGCCGATATTGCCAAAGTAACCGATTGGTGTGGCGTGAAATCGGGGCGCGATTTCGATAAGTTTAAGGTAAGTGGCCTTACACCAGCTCCTTCAACCGTTGTGAAGTGCCCAATCGTGGCAGAAGCGCCGATCTCTATTGAGTGTAAAGTCAGGGAGATAAAACCATTAGGATCACATGACATGTTCATCGCCGATGTGGTCAATATCATTGCTGATGACCGGTACATTGATCCGCAAACTGGTGCATTTAATCTTGCAGCTTCCGGAATTATTGCCTATTCGCATGGAACTTATTATTCGCTCGGCAAACGAATCGGGAAATTTGGTTGGAGTGTAATGAAAGATAAATCAAAGCGGCCAGCAAAACGTTAAAGTAATTGAAACTTTAATATCCAACACAATTCATTAATATTACAATTGTTAATATCCAATATGACAGAAAGTTATTCGAATAACGAAGATATAGGTACCAATCCGCTTCTGACGGAGTGGAATACGCCACATCAAACACCACCTTTTCAGGAGATCAAACATGAGCATTTTATTCCTGCCATCGATGCGACTTTGAAGGAGGCAAAAGAAGAGGTTGATATCATTATCAATAATCCCGAACAGGCAACTTTTCAAAATACCATTGTTGCGCTTGAAGTGGCCGGTGAAAAGTTGGAGCGGGTTACCAGCGTACTTTACAACCTGAATTCAGCTGAGACAGACGATGAAATACAGGCCATTACGCGTGAAGTTTCACCAAAACTGTCGGCGTTTTCAAACTATATTTCACTGAACGAAAAGCTTTTTGAAAAAGTAAAAGCGGTTTATTCGCAAAAGGAATCGCTGAATCTGAAGGCTGAGGATCTTCAATTATTGGAGAAAAAATTTATCGGGTTTGTTCGCAGTGGTGCGAATCTTGAAGGGGATGCCAAAAAACGATATGCTGAAATCGTCACCGAATTATCACAGCTTTCGCTTCAATTCAGTGAAAATATTTTGGCCGAAACGAATTCGTACCAACTGTTGATCACTAATCCGGACGATCTGGCTGGACTTCCCGAATCGGAGCGTGAAGCGGCAGCTCAAACTGCCAAATCAAAAGGAAAGGATGGTTGGCTTTTTACCCTGCATGGTCCCAGTTTTGTCGGTTTTATGAAATATGCCGATAGCCGGAAGCTTCGTGAAGAGATGTACCGCGCTTATACGTCGCGTGGATTTCAGAAAAACGATAGAAATAATGAGGAGATCATTCGTAAAACGGTTAATCTTAAGTTGGAGAAGGCAAAATTATTAGGTTTTAAAAATCATGCCGAATATGTTCTCGCTGAGCGGATGGCCGAAAATCCGAAGCGGGTTAATGATTTTGTCAATCAATTGCATTTAGCTTCACGACCGTCAGCAGAAAGGGAATTAGCCGAAGTTCTGGAATTTGCCAGAAAACATGGATTACAGGATCCGTTGCAACGATGGGATTGGAGCTATTATTCCGAAAAACTGAAAAATGCAAATTATGGTTTCGACGAACAACAGGTGAAACCCTATTTTCAGTTGGAGAAAGTGTGTGAAGGTATTTTTGGTCTGGCCAATCGCCTTTATGGTCTTACTTTTAAGGAGAATAAATCAATTCCGGTTTATCATCCCGATGCGACAGCTTATGAAGTTTTCGATCAGGACGGCTCTTTTATCTCGGTACTCTATCTCGATTTTTTTCCACGCGAGGGGAAGAGTGGCGGAGCATGGATGAACGATTTAAGGGCTGAAAGTAAAGTAAATGGGAAGATTATCAGACCAATTATTACGGTGGTTTGCAATTTTACCAAGCCAACTGAAACCAAACCATCGCTATTGACATTCAACGAAGTGACCACTTTTCTTCACGAATTTGGTCATGCATTGCACGGTATGTTGGCCAACACGATTTATCCAAGTCAGTCGGGAACCAATGTGTATCGCGATTTTGTTGAATTGCCTTCCCAAATTATGGAGAATTGGGCAACACAAAAAGAGTGGCTCGATTTATTTGCTGTTCATTATGAGAGTAGAGAGAAAATTCCGGCTGAACTTGTGCAAAAGTTGATTGATGCAGAGAATTTTCAGGCTGGTTACGCAAGTGAACGCCAGCTGGGTTTTGGAATGAACGACATGGCCTGGCATTCGATTACAGAACCGATGACTGGTGATATTGTTGAATTTGAACAAAAAGCGATTGCCCCGACCGAATTATTCGAACCTGTCGAAGGTAGTTGTTTAAGTACAGCATTTAGTCATATTTTTTCAGGCGGTTATGCAGCAGGTTATTATGGATACAAATGGGCGGAGGTACTCGATGCTGATGCTTTTTCGTTCTTCCTGAAGAATGGTATTTTTGATAATGCTACCGCGAATTCATTCCGTAAAAACATCCTCGAAAAAGGGGGCACCGAGCATCCAATGAAGTTATATGTCGCTTTTCGGGGGCAGGAACCTTCCATTGATCCATTGCTTGAGAGGAGCGGGTTGAAAAAATAGGAAAAAAACCCATATTTTTTGTAATTTTGCGGCTCACAAAACAAGGATTGCAATGTTAACGCGCATCAAAGAGTTACAGCAGGAGATTGAAGGAATTATCGCTAAATCGGTTGAGGAGGCCGAAGAGCTTCGCATCAAGTATTTAAGTAAAAAGGGTGAGATTTCGAAATTGTTTGAAGAGTTTCGGAATGTCCCGGCCGATCAAAAGAAAGAGATAGGCGCTGCTGTAAATATATTAAAGGAGTTTGCACTTGAGAAGATCAATCTGTTGAAAGAAGGACTTACAGAACAGAAATCTGCCGGTTCAGGTGTTGATCTTACACTTCCGGGCGAGCCGATGAAATTAGGAACGCGCCACCCCATTTCTATAGTCAAAAATGAAATACTTGATATTTTCAAACGGTTAGGGTTTGTTGTTTCTGAAGGTCCTGAAATAGAAGATGACTGGCATGTTTTCAGTGCTTTAAACTTTGCAGAGGAACATCCTGCCCGCGATATGCAGGATACCTTTTTCATCCAGCGTAATCCAGATGTGCTTTTGCGTACGCATACCTCTTCGGTTCAGGTTCACGACATGGAAACGCAGAAACCGCCGATTCGTACAGTAACACCGGGCAGGGTTTTTAGGAATGAAGCCATTTCATACCGTGCGCATTGTATGTTTCATCAGATTGAAGGGCTATACATTGATGAAAATGTGTCGTTTGCTGATCTTAAGCAGACGTTGCTTTACTATGCCAAAGAACTTTTTGGCGAAGGCGCAGAGATTCGGATGCGTCCTTCCTATTTCCCGTTTACAGAACCTTCAGCTGAAGTAGATGTGTCATGCACAATTTGTGGTGGGAAAGGGTGTAATGTCTGCAAATACACCGGCTGGCTCGAAATTTTAGGTTGCGGCATGGTCGATCCCAATGTACTCGAGGCTTCAGGAATCGACAGCAAGAAATATACGGGATATGCTTTTGGGATGGGAATCGAACGAATTGCCATGTTGAAATTCGGGGTAAACGATCTTCGGCTCTATTTTGAGAATGATGTCAGATTCCTTCAGCAATTTGAATCAGCTAATTAAATAGCTTACATACAATTTATTGTTTATATTCAACTTTAGAAGCGTTCCGGACATTGGGACGCTTTTAGTGTTTTATAATATATTCGTCGAGTTCCTTATGCCAATCATCCGGCTCATAAGTTTTTGGAACCGTTTCATCTTCAAATAATAAGTCAATCAGATAGTGTGGCCTTTTCCCTCCAATAAAGACCGATTTGACACAGGAAACGCAATAAACAACAACATCATCCAGTGGCATCTCGGATGTTCGTTTGACCATTTGCTGTTTTATTTTTTCCGTCGGAATAGCGCCATAAAAACTATCACCACAACAGGTGCTTTTGGTTCTTGTGCTTATAGGTTCTATCACCGAAATATTCATTTTGTGAAGAATTGTTCTGACAGCGTTGTGAACCCGTTCCTGATCTCTGGTCGGACAAGCATCGATGATTGACATGCTTCGTCCCCGGTAATTTGGGAATGGAAAAAAGTTGCATTCGGCCAAAATCTCCCATAACGAAACAGTTGAAATACCCTTGTAATCATTTCCAAACCGTTTATCACAACCTGGACAAACATTAATTACCTGTGTTTTTTCTGCCAACTGGGGTTCATGACGACAACAAGTCAGCAATTTATCCATTTCACTCATGTTCTTGTTGATTAACTGATGTATTCGTTCTGCTAATTCTGGTTTGTATAACATTAAAGCACATCCGGGTGCGAAAACTTTTTTAATCATAATTATGGGTATAATAGATATTTTTTCCGCATTATTTTGTATTCCGATAAATGGGGTTCCCACGAATCCTGAATTTCCTTTACCGATTTTCCGGCGATGATCTGTTTTCGGAATTCATCAGTTCCGGCAAGCTGATCAATATATCCTATTTCCCTGCTCTGGGATTTATCGAAGAATTTTTCCTTGAATGGGTAGGCATTGTAGAAGTCGATCATCCACTGAATATTTAATCTTTTTGTTTTACGCAGTTCGTTGACGTCAAAATTTCTGAAATCAACGCCATAACAAACCTGATTCATATGTAGCGGTGCTTCGCTCATACCCGGGATGCTTACAGGTTTAAATGAAAAACTGTACTTTCCTTTTAATGCAGGGCTTCCAAGAACAGTAAATGGAAACTGTGTACCACGTCCCTGACTGATGATGGTCCCTTCGAACAGGCAAAGTATCGGGTAGAGCAGGACGCTTTGTTGCGTATTTAGATTTGGAGAGGGTTTTACGGGCAGGATATAGGCAAGTTCATGATTATAGTTGAGCATGTGGATGATTTTTAGCCTGCATTTCATTTTCTTTGGAAGCCACCCTTCACCATTGATCATCCGGGCAAATTCAGCGATGGTCATTCCATGAGTGATAGGAATAGAAAACCTGCCAACACCAGATTTGGAATGTACATCCATGACGGGGCCATCGGCCAGGTAGCCATTCGGATTGGGTCGATCCAAAATCAGCAACTCTTTATTGTTTTCGGCACAGGCTTCCATGATTTTACCTAACACATCAATATAGGTATAGAACCTGCAACCAACATCCTGAATATCGAATATCATGAGATCAACATCGGCAAGATCCTGGGCTGATGGTTTTTGTTTGTTACCATAAAGCGAAATTATTTTCAATCCTGTGGCGGGGTCTTTTTCATCGTGCACAACTGCTCCGGCACTGGCATTTCCTCTGAAACCGTGTTCCGGGCCGAAAACTTTCACAATATTGATTCCTATCGAAAGCAAACTATCGACCAGGTGCCTTTTACCTATGATTGTGGTTGGGTTTGCCAGTACTGCTATCCGTTTGCCCTTTAAATAATCGACATATTTTTCAGTCTGATCTGCACCAGTTATGATCTTATTCTGAACTGTATCCTGTCGGCTTCCATTTACATTAATACTTGTAAGTGCCAAAGAAACAGACATTATTACAAACAGGATTAACTGGTTAGTTGCTTTCATAAAATCATATTTATTTAACTAAAATCTTTAATTTCAGAACAAACAAGTAAAAATAGTTCAAATTCAACGGCTTTTGGGTTATTGCTTTTTTCTTTGTCATTTTCGAAGTCAATAAATCCCTGTCAGGAAGCCGAAATCTGACAGGGATTTAAAAGAAATTGTATCTTCAATCTTCTTACTATCTTTTTGGCCGCTCCAATAATTTAAAGAACTGATCGAGTTGCGGAAGGATCACGATGCGGGTTCTCCGGTTGGATGCTTTTCCCTCTGCCGTTTCGTTCGTATTCAAAGGCTGGTATTCGCTACGCCCGGCAGCTGTCATCTTAGTCGGGTCTAACCCGTATTTGTTCTGTAGAACGCGAACAACTGCCGTGGCTCGTTTGACACTTAAATCCCAATTATCGAGCAGGTCATCTTTTTTAAAAGGAACATTATCGGTATGTCCTTCAACCATGAATTCGATATCTTTTTGATTTTTCAGCACCAAGGCCACCTTGCCCAACACTTCGCTGGCCTTATCTGTTATATTGTAACTACCACTTTTAAATAGCATTTTATCAGATATGTCGATGTAAACCACGCCCTTATCTACTTTGATATTGATGTCTTTATCGTCAAGATTGCCAATCGCTCCCTTTAGATTCATCACCAATGCCATATTTAAAGAGTCGCGCTGTGCCAGTGATGACTGAAGCCCGAAGATCACATTGTCTTTGTAACTCATGTTTTCCATCGACTTCTTGATACTTTCAGCCTGCGAACTCGTGATAACTGACAGATTTTCGAGCTGTTTAAAAGCCTGGTTGGTGTTCTGCTTCAGATAATTTACCTGATCCTGCTGTCCGGCTAATTCTGCCTGAAGATCGGCTATTTTCTTCTCATCAACTGTCACGGTATTGGAACATTTGTTTAGATCCTCCTTCGTGGTAGTATGAGCCATCTTTTCTTTGGCAAGCTGACTTTCCTGTTCTTTATACTTACGGGTGCTGACACACGATTCAACCAGGATAAATGCCAGCAGATAAACCAATAATTTCGTTTTCATATTCTCTTTTTTAGTTTTAAATACTAATAACAAATGTAAAATTAATCATTCTGGAACTAAATTGATCCAAAACATGCGAGCTTTTAACAAAGTATAACTTTTAGAACACAAACAGGGCAGATAAATACATATCTGCCCTGTTTGTGTGAGGATTATGTGAATTAATCAATCAGGAAAGTACCCTTTGATAATTCCCCTTTTCGAATCCTTGAGGAAAAGAAGGATTTCATCGCGTTCGCGTGATGCCTGCATCTCTGCTTCGATCACTTCGAGTGCCTGACTGTTGTTGTACCCTTTCTGATAAATGATCCGGTAGATGTCCTGAATCTGGCAGATCACCTCGTTGGAGAAGCCGCGACGGCGCAGACCGATTGAATTGACACCCGCAAAGGAAAGTGGTTCGCGTCCTGCTTTTATGTATGGTGGGACGTCTTTACGGACGAGTGAACCACCTGAAAGCATAACGTGCTTCCCAATGTGGCAGAACTGATGAATTCCCGTATGACCACCAATGATTGCATAATCATCGACAACCACTTCGCCTGCAAGGGCCACAGAGTTTACAAGGATGACAGAATCACCAACGATACAATCGTGTGCAACATGCACATATGCCATAATGAGACAGTTACTTCCAATCACCGTCTTTCCTTTGGCTGTCGTGCCCCGGTTTACAGTAACACATTCTCTGATTGTGGTGTTGTCGCCTATCTCGACCGTTGTATATTCTCCCTTAAATTTTAAGTCCTGAGGTTCTCCACCTATGACGGCTCCTGAAAATATCCTGCAGTTTTTGCCAATCCGGCAACCAGGTAAGATGGTAGCAGTGGGTCCGATATAAGATCCGTCACCAATAACCACATCTTTCGAAACAGTCGCAAATGGTTCAATAATAACATCCTTGCCAATTTTTGCTTCCGGATGTATATTTGCTAATGGTTGATTCATTTTGTTGAATTATAAACTGGTGTTTCGTTGTACCAGTATCTTTATTTGTTTTTTGAAATTATTGCCATGAATTCTCCTTCGCAAACGACGGTGTCACCTACAAATGCGATTGCACGCATGTTTGCAATACCACGCCGGATTGGCCCAAGGAGTTTTAATCTGAAGATCAGGGTGTCGCCGGGAACGACCTTTTTTCGGAATTTGATGCTATCCATCGTCATGAAATAGGTTGAATAATCGCCATCTGTTGGTTGTGAGCTGATTACGAAGACCCCACCGCATTGAGCCATCGCTTCGATAATCAGAACTCCAGGCATTATCGGTTCTGCCGGGAAATGACCAACGAAAAATGGTTCATTGGCTGTTACATTTTTCACCCCAATAATATAATCGGCACCTTTTTCAATCACCTTATCAAGCAAAAGGAATGGATTGCGATGCGGTAACATTTTCTTGATCTGATTTACATCGTACAATGGTGTCTTATTGGGATCATATTCGGGAACTGTATTTTCAGAAATCGTTTTAAGGTATTCTTTCTGAAGCATCTTTGCAAATTCAGTATTTGGTCCGTGACCTGGTCTTTTTGCAACGATGCGACCTTTGATCCGTTTTCCAATTAATGCCAGATCGCCAATGACATCGAGCAATTTATGGCGAGCACATTCATTGTCGAAGTGGAGTGTGAGATTGTTTAAAATTCCTATTTTATTGATTTCGATGTGCTTTTGGTTGAACAAGTCGGCAATTCGGTTCAGTTCATCGAGTGGCATGGGTTGATCCATAATCACAATTGCATTATCGATATCCCCTCCCTTTACAAGATTGTTCTTAAGCAGCATTTCCAGCTCACGAACAAAAACGAAGGTACGGCAAGGTGCTATTTCTTCAGCAAATTTTGTCTGAAAATTATAAGTTGCATATTGATTAGCAAGAACCGATGAGTTATATGAAATCATAACATCAACACTGAAGTCATCATCCGGATATGCAATTATTTCAGTATCGGTTTCTGAATTTCTGTAAACAATTTTCCTCTTTATTTCAAAATATTCACGATCGGCATTTTGTGTAACCAATCCGGCATCACCCAATATTTTTACATAAGCGGCTGCACTTCCATCAAGGATGGGTGCTTCGGGACCATTCAATTCAATTAATGCATTATCAATTCCTGTTCCGACAAGGGCGGCCATTACATGTTCAATGGTACTGATCACAACATCTCCGTCTTTCAATACGGTCCCACGTGATGTTCCCCTGACTTTTGAAATATTCGCTTCGATGACCGGTTCACCCGGAAGGTCAATCCGTTTGAACTTGAACCCAAAGTTTTCGGACGCAGGTTTAAAAGTTAATGTAACTTCAACACCAGTATGAAGGCCTTTGCCTGAAATGGTGACTTCCCGTGCGATTGTATTCTGTTTAACACTCATCATTTCACAATTTTTTTTCTTATTTATTGCTTTCGATTGAATCTACCCGTTTTTGAAGTTCAATAACATCGTTGCGCAATTCAGGTAGGTTTCGTATGATTGAAAATGTTTTCATGGCTAATTTGAAATCAAGGGCTGGTGCACCTAATAAAACAGAATTGGGTTTTACTATCGACATTACGCCTGAACGGGGTCCAATTTTTGAACCTTCTCCAATTGTTATGTGACCGCCAATTGCAACCTGACCGCCAAAAAGACAGTTTTTACCGACAGTGGTTGAGCCGGCAATGCCTGTCTGAGCAGCCATAACAGTATTTTCCCCGATCTCACAATTATGGCCAATCTGAATCAGATTGTCGAGTTTGACCCCTTTATGAATAATAGTTGACCCCATTGTGGCGCTATCGACAGTCGTATTTGCGCCGATTTCAACATTGTCTTCAATTATAACATTGCCAATTTGTTCAATCTTGGTGTAAGGTCCATCAGGATTAGGTGCAAATCCAAATCCATCGGCACCGATTACGGCGCCTGAATGAAAAATGCAGGAAGTACCAATCGAACAGTTGGCATAAATTTTCACACCGGAATAGAGTATTGAATTATCGCCGATTTTGACATTATCGCCAATATAAACTTGCGGATATATTTTTACATTATTGCCGATCAGTGCTTTATCGCCAATATAGGCGAAGGCGCCAATATAAATCTGTTCGCCAAGAGAGGCAGAACTACTAACGAATGAGGGCTGCTCAATTCCAACTTTAACAGGCTGAGTCTTCACATAAAAATCGAGAAGTGTCGCAAGCGCAACATAAGCATCCTCAACGCGTATTAGCGTGCACGATAGGTTGTTATCTGGTTTAAAATCTTTATTGACAATTACTATTGATGCAGTGGTAGTGTAGATATATTTGGTATAGGTTGGGTTCGATAGAAAAGTGAGTGTTCCCGGAATACCTTGGTCAATTTTAGAAATATTATTCACTTTAACGTTGCCATCACCTTCAACTTCACCGTTTAGCAAAGCTGCAATATCATTTGCCGAAAACTCCATTCGTTCATCTTTAAATTTTACGCTGCAAAAATAATTAAAATATTTACCCTGTGATGATTTCTCTATGATAACACACAAAATGTTTGCGTACAGTCTTGGTAAGTCCCTCCAAATTGATATCAGATGCTTCCTTTATATCCTTCAATTTACCATTTTTATAAAGGATATTTATACTTTCAGCATCGGCATCGTATGCATTATTTGTTATTTCACCTTCAATTACAAAAAAAGAAGTATCTTCTTTTTTAATGCCAAATTTATTGATTGATAGTTCCTTAAGTTGATTTATTTTTTTCTCGGGGAAGGGGATTCCCGATAGTTTGATCTTAAATAGTTTGCGGTCGATGAGTGCGCGCGAAAGATTGGCAAGGATTGGGTCGGGATGTTTCATCCATTCTTTAATCGTACACAAAATATCGGCATCATCGAGATAGGCAAAATGGTGCAGTGCCCGCTTTCGAAGGGCTAAATCGGTCGAACGAAAGTCTTCTGCCTTGATCTCCTTGCTTAAAAACAGGGCTAAATAACCGGTTGCCGGTACAATTTCCCCATTTGACGCCAGATCGGTGGCTCGTTGTAACAATTTGACCATCATGTGTTCAGCCGAAAGTACAGTTTTGTGAAGGTAAACCTGCCAATACATCAACCGACGAGCAATCAGAAATTTTTCAACCGAATAAATTCCCTTCACCTCCACAACGAGCTGATCGTGCTGGACATTGAGCATTTGGATAATCCTTTCAGAGGATACAACACCTTCCGAAACTCCCGAATAAAAACTGTCGCGTTTCAAAAAATCGAGGCGATCCATATCAAGCTGACTACTCACTAACTGGTGAAGGAATCGTTTGGAATATTGATTCATAAAAATATCGATCGCCAAACCAAGGCGTCCGTCCATTTCGCGATTCAATTCATCCATATACACCCTTGATAACTCTTCGTGTGAAACGCCTTGAACTATACTCTGTTCGAGTGCATGTGAAAATGGGCCATGCCCAATATCGTGCAACAACAGCGCTGCCATCACCCCCTCTTCCTCCTCTTCTGTGATTTTATTCCCCTTCTTCTTAAGGACATCGAGTGCTGACCGAACTAAATGCATTGTTCCGATGGCATGTTCGAAACGTGTATGATTGGCCCCCGGATAAACAAGCGAAGAGAGTCCTAATTGTTTGATCCTTCGCAGGCGTTGAAAATAGGGGTGTTCGATAAGTTCAAGGTGAAGATCGGAGTTCAGTTCAATAAATCCCCAAACCGGATCATTTATAATTTTATTTTTTGAGTTTTTCAATTTTTGTTCTTTAAATAAAATGAAAGCCAAAGCTAAGAAATGTTCTGCTTTTTTTAGTTCTTATATTTACAACTTGCTCATTTAAAAAATCATATTAATAAGACTAGTAAATTTAATTTGGTTTTTTAACACAAAAGATTTACTTTTGTATCGGAGAATAATCGAAGGATTAGGGGACATAAAGTCCCCTATTTTATTGATAATAAAGATGATAGCGAAGGAAAAGGTTCAATTTCTGGTCGAAGAAGTGCTGTCGGACGATATGTTTATCGTCGATATTACTGTTGGTGCAGCGAACCAGATTCTGGTTTTGGTTGACAGTGATGCAGGAATAAGCGTTGGCGAATGTGTTCAGATCAGTCGTCATGTTGAAGGTAGCCTTGATCGCGAAGTCGAAGATTTTTCGTTGGAAGTCTCTTCTCCGGGGCTCTCGACACCATTCAAAGTTTTACGCCAATACCTTAAAAACATTGGCCGTGAAGTGGAGGTGGTGACAAATGGTGGCGAAAAGCAAAAGGGAATTTTAAAATCAGCTGATTCAGATGGTTTTGTTTTATCGTTCGTCGTTAAAGGAAAAGTCAACGGGATAAAGGTTGAAGAGACCAGGTCGGTGGCTTATAGTTTTGATCAAATAAAGACAGTGAAAATAATAATTTCTTTCAATTAAAATCCTGAAGATATGGACAACCTGAATTTGATTGACACGTTTTCGGAATTTAA
>Ga0302296_1001677_pt1 | contig 15551 bp, 16 predicted proteins | sample III_Fen_N3_1_FD_194546 | JGI IMG/M metagenome (GOLD analysis project Ga0302296, IMG submission 194546) | Peat permafrost microbial communities from Stordalen Mire near Abisko, Sweden - III_Fen_N3_1 | ecosystem: Environmental > Terrestrial > Soil > Wetlands > Permafrost | place: Sweden: Abisko...
CTCCTACACTCCCGGGTGCTGATTACGGTCATGTGTTCACATTATGGACCCTCGAAGACATGGATAAGATTTCACTGCATCTGGCAGAGAAGAAACCCAAAAATGCGGTTGTTGTAGGCGGAGGATTCATTGGTCTCGAAATGGTGGAAGCCCTTGTAAAAAGGGGATTGAATGTGAATGTTGTGGAGATGATGCCACACGTGATGGCCATTTTGGAAGCCGAAACGGCTGGATTTATTGAGAATGAACTGCTTTCGTATGGCGTTGGCATTCATACGGGCGCTGGTGTTACCGAAATTATGCCGCGTTCAGTGAAACTCGATAATGGGAAAGTTCTTGATGCCGACATGGTTTTACTTTCGATTGGTGTTCGTCCAACACTGCAACTGGCTAAAGAGGCTGGTCTCGAAATTGGAGAAGCAGGTGGATTACTGGTTAACTCACAATTGCAGACTTCCGATCCCGATATTTATGCTGCAGGTGATATGGTTGAGATTGAACATCGCGTAAATGGTAAAAAAGTTCGCATTCCTTTGGCCGGACCCGCAAATCGTCAGGGTAGGATTGCCGCTGAAAATGCATTGGGTGGAAATCATAGTTACAAAGGTTCGATCGGAACATCTGTGGTTCGCGTTTTTGAAGTTGTTGCCGGAATAACCGGTTTCTCGCTGAAACAGGCACGTGCTGCAGGAATTGATGCCGATGCAGTTGTTGTCCACAAAGAACACCATACTTCCTATTATCCGGGTGCAGAAACAGTAACAACGATGTTGGTTTACGACCGTAACACAGGAATCATTCTGGGTGGACAAGCTGCAGGATACAAAGGGGCTGATAAACGGCTGGATGTGATTGCAACAGCGACAGGCGCAAAACTGACAATCAGCGATATTGCTGATATTGACTTTGCGTATTCACCACCCATCGGAACGGCCAACGATGTGATTAATATGGCGGCTTATACTGCAGAAAACAGAGTTTCAGGGTTCAGTCCATCGGTTACAGTTTCAGAACTCGATGCATTTATCGAAGGGAAGAATCCTGTTTTTGTAGATGTTCGCGATGTTTTTGCATTCGAAAAGAGTCATGTGAAAGGAGCTGTTCACCTGCCCTTGGAGTTATTACCGCAACAAATGAAAGCCATTCCTGCCAATCGTCCTGTGATTGTTTATGATGAAACAGGTAAAAAAGGACATCAGGCACTTCGCACCTTATTGGGTGCAGGATTTAAAGATGTAACCAATATCTCAGGCGGACATACTTCACTGCAACGACAGGCGCGAACCACTGGTTTTAAATTCCTTAAAATAGATCTTTTACCGGTTGAACTGAAATCGGTCGGTGAAGAAACTGCAAAGGCAGAAGAAAAAACAACAGCAAAAGCCCAGGATTTGAATTCACCGATAGTTGTAGATGTACGTACTCCCGAAGAATTTCAGGATGGCGCTTATCCCGGGGCCATCAATATTCCATTGGACGAAATGCAATTACGAATCAATGAATTAGGCAGTAAGTCACGGGAAATAACCCTTTATTGTGCTTCCGGCGCCCGATCGGCTTATGCACAACGCGTGTTGATGCAGATTGGTTATACCAATGTGACAAATGGTGGTGGAATTGCCGCGATGATGGCAAGCCGTAACACAAAACCTGCTGCTGCAAATTTGTCTAAAGAACCTATCATCGTTGATGTTCGAACACCTCAGGAATTTGTAGGTGGAGCTTTTCCAGGAGCAATTAATATTCCGTTGGATGACCTGCAAATAAGGATCAACGAATTGGGTGGTAAATCACGCGAAATAACCCTTTACTGCGCTTCCGGCGCTCGTTCAGCTTATGGACAAAGAGTGTTGCAACAAATGGGTTATACCAACACAAAGAATGGTGGCGGTATCATGCAGATGATGAGGCAGCGATAACTAATATATAAGTCAAAGCATAACAATTGTTTATAAACTTAAATCGAAATACTAATGTTATCATTAATAAAAAAAATCCTGGGCATTGGTCCCAAAGTTGATCTTTTTCAATTAGTAAAAGAAGGTGCAATTATTTTGGATGTTCGCACCAAAGGTGAATATGGATCCGGACATATCAGGGGATCAATTAATATTCCGGTTGAGCAATTGCACAAAAATCTGAGCAAGTTAAAAGACAAAAGCCGTCCTGTAATTACTTGCTGTGAGTCAGGAATGAGAAGTTACTCTGCAAAGGGAATCTTGAAGTCAAATGGTTTTATCAATGTACACAATGGTGGCAGTTGGAATAATCTGAATAATAAATTGAGATAAGGTTACTAATTACAATTTGGATACTATGAAGAAAGTTTTAATACTTGGTGGTGGATTCGCTGGTATCCAGACAGCTATTCAATTACAAAAAAGTGGCCGTTTTGATGTTACCCTCGTTTCTGACCGCGATTACCTTTATCTTTTTCCGATCTCAATCTGGGTTCCGGTTCGTCAAATCGATTTTGAGAATGTGAAAGTTTCACTGGCAAAGATCCAGAAAAAATATCCGTTCGAGGTAATCATCGATTCGGTAAAGGAGATTCATGCTGCTAATCACCAGGTGATTTGTGAAAAACAGTCTCTGAATTACGACTATTTAGTGGTAGCCTTTGGCGCTGATAAAATGAAGCACAAAGAGATTGAGAATACCTTCTCTATTTGTGGTAAGCCTGAAGTATCGTTGTCAATCCGCGATGGTATTGATGCCTTAATTCAGAAAGGCAGTGGTAAAATTGCCATTGGGTTTGGTGGCAATCCGAAAGATAAATCCGCTGTCCGGGGCGGACCAGCGTTCGAACTGGCCTTCAATATTCATAAACTATTAAAGAAGAGGAGAATCAGGCAGAATTTTGAGTTGACATTCTTTGCACCGATGGATGAGCCGGGAGCGAGAATGGGTAAAAATGCCTTGCCAATGTTGAACAAGATGTTTGATCAATATAAGATCGAAAAGCGGTTTGGGAAAAAGATCACAGGATTTGAACCCGGATCAGTTGTTTTTGAAGATGAATCAAAACTGGAAGCTGACCTCACATTATTTATTCCTGCTTCGACTGGCCATCATGTTTTGCAGGCGAGTGATTTACCTCTTACTGAAGCTGGTTTTGTTCAGATTGATACAGATTGTCAGGTTCGCGGATTCCCTGATGTTTTTGCAATAGGAGATATTTCAGCAATGGAAGGTCCCGAGTGGATTGCTAAACAAGGCCATGTGGCAGAATTAATGGGCCGTATTGCAGCTCACAACATCATATCCGTTGAAACAGGCTCATCATCTAAAAAGCATTATCACGAATCTCCAAATATTCTTTGTGTGATGGATACCGGCAATGGAGCAGCTTTTGTTTTCAGAAATGCAAAAAAATCATTCATTATTCCGATGCCAATTTTGGGCCATTGAATGAAAAGAGGCTGGGGTACCTATTCCAAAATGACCAAAGTGGGTATTTTCAGACATTTATCCGGAATCTAATTATCGACATAAAATTGATGAAATGAGAAAAGTTTTAAAAGTATTGGTGGACAGTCGAATGATTATCCTCTCCGTATTGGGAGTTTCTTTGTATCTGGCAATATCACAATATCATATTTCACTATGGTACATTCTGGCTGCAGGTGTTGTGTCGGGAGTTATCTTTGGTAAAGTTTTTTGCCGGTGGGTTTGCCCGATGGGCCTGATCATGGAATTGATGATGAGTCTAAGCCCTGAAGGAAAGATCAGGCAGATGTACCAATATCATAAAGTAGGCTGTCCAATTGCATGGATATCTGGATGGCTTAATAAGCATTCTTTTTTAAGGATAAAGCTGAATGAAGATACTTGTAAAACCTGTGGCATTTGCGATAAACAGTGCTACATAGTCGCTATGGAACCTGCAAAATTCAGCTTGTACAAACCCAAAATGACCACTCCTGGCGATAGCTACACCTGTTCAAAGTGTTTGAAATGTGTGGCTTCGTGTCCAAATGGCAGTTTAACCTATAAAATTTAAAAATCATAAATATGAAACGAGCATGTTCGTTAAACACAAACAAGGATGAATATCTCATATGCGGGTTCCATCCGACAATTAAAAAACAAATTATATTCGGATGAAAACAAAAATCTTGATCTTCTTATTTTTTACGATTGCAACTTCTGTGTTTGCAACCAATGAGTTTTCTTCGCAGGGACAGAGCGACCCCTGGACACAGCAGCAATTGTTAGCTCCAGCTGATCTTGCCAAAGTTCTGAATGATCCAAAAGCTCCAAAGCCACTTGTCTACAGTATTGGCATGCAGGCAATCATCAAAGGATCAGTAGATATCGGCCCTACCATGAGGCCTGAAAACCTGAATACGCTAAAGGAAAAACTAAACAAATTGCCAAAGAATACGCAGATTGTGGTTTACTGCGGATGTTGTCCATTTTCGAGGTGCCCCAATATAAGGCCGGCAATGGAGCTTTTAAAGAACATGCAATTCACAAATTATAAACTTTTGAACCTGCCACAAAACGTTAAAGTTGACTGGATTGATAAAGATTATCCAATGAATGAATAAACGATTAAAAATTTATTTATGAGAATCCTGATATTGTTTTTTGCATTATTGTTATTTGGTGGAACGATATCTGCCCAGTCAACCGGTCTTGAACCGGGGAATAAGTCTCCTCAGATAAAGCTTCCAAACACAAAAGGAGATACCGTGGCATTGTCTTCTTTAAAAGGCAAGTTAGTACTGATTGACTTTTGGGGTACCTGGTGTGCTCCATGCATAGCGGAACAAGCTGAATTAGCTAAGTTGTACAATAAATACAAACAGTCCACTTTTACTAATGGAAAGGGGTTTGGAATCTATGGCGTTTCATTGGACGCAAAAAAATCCAATTGGGAAAATTTCATTTTCACCAATAAAATAAACTGGATCCAGGTAAGCGATCTCAAATTCTGGCGGTCTCCTGTAGCCAAAACTTATAATATACAGGCTTTACCATTCAATATTTTGATAGATGGAAATGGAATCATCCTGGCGAAAAACTTACATGGCACTGACCTGGAAAAGGGAATTGCCAGTTATTTGCGTAAATTAATGACTGAAAATTGAGAAAGAATACTGAATTCTTTGCAATTAGTACTAATAACAAACAAATTAAGAATATGGATAAGAAAGTTTATATTTATGTAGGTATCATGCTTGTCCTTATTTCAGCATCATTTGCCTGGATTAACAGAGAAAAAGAAATCGCCAAAAGAGAAGTTTATACAGACAAAAAGATGGCACCCATTCATCTGATCAAAGCTGAATTTATTTCAAAGGTTGCGAATTTTGAAAAGAATCCAACCGAATGGAAGTACATTGGTGATAAGCCCTGTATTATTGATTTTTATGCTTCGTGGTGTGGACCTTGTAAAATAGTTGCACCAATTATGGAAGATTTAGCGAAAGATTACGACGGTCAAATTTATATTTATAAAGTAAATATTGATGCCGAACAAAAAATAGCCAGTGCTTATGGCATTCAGAGTATTCCAACTATATTCTTTTGTCCAATGAATGGGACGCCACAAGTGGTAAAAGGTGCTATGCAAAGAGAATCTTTCAAAAAAGCAATAACCGAGGTTTTGTTAAAGAAATAATTATGGAAAAGCGTACACAAGTACTAATTGAGATGCTTTAGCAGAATAAATAATCATATTTTTACATGTTAATCTACTTAAAACAAGAAATATGAATGCAACAATTTTAGTTTTAGGATTTTTATTCGGTGCCATTTTGCAATATGCAAAGTTAAATCGGTACAATGTAATAAGTGGCATGTCCACACTTGAAAATTTAGCAGTTGCTAAAGCGATTGCCGTTGCTATTGGGGTGGGAATAATAATAATCGCTGTTGAAATAGGACTGGGTTATGCATCGTATCATTTAAAACCTTTGATATTAGGAGGAATTGTAATTGGCGGATTACTTTTTGGTGTTGGAATGGCAATTTTGGGATATTGTCCCGGGACGCTCTCTGTTTCACTTGGTGAAGGTTCAATTGATGCACTTCTGGGAATAACAGGTGGACTGGTTGGTGGTTTTGTTTACACGATGATATTACCTTCCATTCATCCTATTTTAGGCCCTGACTTTGGTAGTATTTCCTTATTCACACTCTTAGGACAAAATCAGTTTATCTTTTATCTGGTGGATATTATCATCGGTGGAGTTTTTATCTGGATTGCTTTTATTCTCAACAAAAAAGAAAAAGCGACAGATTTTAAATGGCTTTATGCAGGAATAGGATTGGCCATTCTAAACGCGGTTGTATTTTTATCAGTCGTTTCAAATCGTCCAATTGGAGCTTCTACTGCATATCCATATGTAGCCGACCTGTTAACAGGCACAACGCAGAATAACTACTTTTCGAAAATTCAGGAACCAGGACACTGGGAGTTGCTGTTTTTGATTGGAGCATTTATCTCAGGCATTGTAATATCAATACTTCGAAAAGAATTTAAAATCACGATAATTCATAGTAACTGGGCAAAATACAAAGGTAATTCTATATTAAAACGACTCATTTGGTCATTTATTGGAGGGTTTATACTCATTGTTGGAGCAAGAATGGCTGGTGGTTGCACAAGCGGGCATATTCTTTCCGGTGGAATGCAACTTTCTGTAAGTAGCCTGGTATTTGCCATTTTTGTATTTGCAGGACTGCTTATCACGGGAAAATATTTTTATAAGCGAAAAATATAACATCTTAACAATTTGAGAGTTGACAAACAATTATATACTAATAATAAAAAAAGGAAAATGAAAAAGAACATGGGTACTATTGACAAGGTAATCAGGATACTGGTTGCAGTCGTAATTGCTATTTTATTCTACACAAATGTAATAACCGGCTTATTAGGAATCGTTCTTATGGTATTGGGTGCTATATTTGTAGTTACAAGTTTAATCAGCTTCTGTCCGTTGTATTTACCTTTTGGTATTAATACAGGTAAGAAAGGTTAACGCAACAATATGGAAGGGTTCAAACAAGGAATTGCTCCCCTCCATAATTTACAAAATTAAAAATAACATGAAGTTTAAATTTATTGCATTAATCGTAGTTCTAATACTTTCCTCATTCACTGTTATCGAAGCACAGAACAAAATTGAAGTGAATTCAAAAAAAGTCAGTAAAATGATTCGAAAAGACAAAAAATTGATCGTCCTTGATGTGCGTACTGCCGATGAATTTAAAGAAGGACATATTAACGGGGCAATAAATATCGATATTCGCCAACCTGATGCTTTAGAAAAAATTGACAAACTCGACTGTAATGCCAAATACATTGTGCATTGCCGCACAAATCGTAGGAGCAAAACAGCGTCTGACCACATGGTGCAAAGTGGTTTTAAAACGGTCTATCAGATGATGGATGGTATAACAGGATGGAATCAGAATAGGTTACCTGTAGTAAAATAGACAAATTTTTAAATTATGCTTTTGACCGATACAATCTTTACATTCCAAACCGCGTATTTTATCAGTTCATTCATTACGCTTTTGGCATTAATTAATCCCGTTCAAAAAATATTTTTAATAAACTCATTGCAAGAGCGACTATCTGATAAAGAATTACGTTATATCTCGATCAAATCATCCATCACTGCATTTGTTATTTTAATCCTCTTCCTATTTCTGGGAAACGTGATTTTTACGTATGTTTTCAGAATTCAACTTTACTCCTTTCGCGTAACCTGCGGAATAGTTCTCTTATACAGTGGATGGGTTGCACTTCAACAAGGAGTACTGATCAACATCGGTAAAGATGTGAGGATTCAGGATATATCTTCTGTTCCGATTGCAATTCCGATGATTGCCGGTCCCGGAACTATAACTGCTACTGTTACATTTCCGGCACAATACGGAGCATTAGTCACTGTATTGGCTGTTTTTGCGGCACTTGTAGTTAACCTGGTAATTATGCTCTATGCAAAAAATATTGGCAGAGTGATGATTAAGCTCAATATAATGTCCCCTTTTATCCGGATAATTGGTCTAATCATCGCAACAATTGGTATTCAAATGATTTTCGATGGAGGAATTGAATTTCTTAAAATGCACGGGTTAATAAAGATGCTATAAGCTCTTGGTATCCGCATAATATTTACTGCATTTATTGACCCTTAAATAAAAGTCTATAATGAACCTCGAAATACACTTTAGCCTGTCTTGAAAAATCAGTAATTAATATCAAGTCTTGAAAAGTAATGTCTTTAGAGTAAGAATATCAGTCTCTTTTCAATTACACTAATCGAGTAATTCAAATGCTCGAACCGTCATTAAAAAAAATAACGGCCATCAAAACCCCATTGCTTTCCCTTTCCTTTTCTGCTTTAACATCTTCCTCTTTTTATTCTGCTCTTTCTCTTTGCCGTACCACGGCATTAACCGGACCATCTCCAGGATTGACTTTGAAAAGAAGTTCTTTGCGTCCAGATGGTATTTCAACTGTTCAGGGTTCAGACAGACTTCCTGGATTCCGGACGGATGGTTGTTAAGGTAATATTGATCTTCCGTTTTTACGACCATATACTTAGCCGCAAGATCCTTTGTAAGACCAGGCTTAAGCGACTTCCGGTTCTTGTTATATTCCCTGTAAAAATCGTACTGGTTGATCCGCTGTTCTGTTTCTATAATTCGGAGGATGGAATAACGGTAATAATCTTTGATCGCCGATTCAGTAAAACTTTTTGAAAGGTCATCCATTTCGGAAGTGATTTGCTTAAATGCCTTACTTTCAGATATTAAAATTTCTTTAAACGGAGTATTTGTTTCCCGGTTCTTCAATTCCAACGCAGAAACCTTTTCGTAATCAATCAGCCCTTCAGAGACAAACCGGAACTTTTCAGCGAGAACAAGATTGTAATCTTTGATAATGGCATAAAAATCCTGGTTGGTCATATTAAAATAGTCGAGTCTGATCAGCTGTTTATCAATCAGAAACGGGGCTTAATCTTTAAACCTGTAGAATATTTTAATGGAAGATTACGAAAACTTCCATCCGGTTTTGTTTCCGTTAATTTAAAACTTGCCATCATGTAAATCAGCGTCGGCTTTTGCTTCGCTTGAGTTACTAACTTCTGAGGATCTTTAAGTTTAAAAAAGATTGATATCATGACGAAGTATTTTATTCGACAAATGTAATCATTTAGCCCCCAATAACAAAAGTGGGGGCTAAATGAAGTGCATTTCGTAGTATTTCGAGGTTTTTTATTGCAACGGCAAAATCAGTTATATTGCTCATTTTTAGATATTAATATCATCATTGAACAATTGCATAATACATAATATGAGCCACCTTTAGTTGCTCTCTTTAAAGCACAGATTATTAGGTATAAAAATAACTTCTCGCAAAAAACGGGACCACTTTATACCATTATCAATAGCATTAAACTATTGACGATACATTAAACTAATTCGACTAAAAACTCAGTCACATCTTTAGTTGAAATGGTTTTATAGATTTAGAGGGAAAATTTATGGAACTATCGAACCTGAAATTTGGATATCAGGATCTGGGTGCGGATAAATCTTCAGTTAGATCGCGTTTCACAAGGACAACCTTGTTATTCTCTTGCTCACGATAACCTTGATCATAGCAAAAGTAGTTAACCCGGCTATTACGACTCGTGTTTGAATAGGTGAAATAATCGAAACGATACCCTTTTTTCTGTAAATCACTCCTCGATGCAATGGTTTTTCCCTCTGCCTTCAGTGTGGAAAGGATAAAATAGTTCTTCTTAAGAATCCGGTTAATCGTTCGAATCACATTATTAGACTCAACATACTGCTGATTGTTGTAGGCGCTCCTGCATTGATCACTGCAAAATTTTTGGTCTGCACGACCTCTCAGTTGTTCATAGCATTGAAGGCATTTTCGTTCTTTCATATTACTTTTATTTAGGGGTTTTTACTTTTCTTTATCAAACAGCGTAAACTAAGCAACGAATTTTAAAAAGCTAATATACAAAAAAATTAGCTAATATGCAAAAAAACAGAACTAATTTTGCATTCCATTTGCTTTTACGAACCTAATCTATATAAGTAACAAATTTACCGCATAATATTTTAAATAATACAAATGATTTCTTTGCACTAAAAACTGGGTATAAAATTCAATATCTGACTAAGTCACAAGGCAGAAAGCAATTCAATCAATTTTTAATTAGTTAAAATCGGTACCAAATCATTTTCTTCTGAAACAAATAAAATTGTTTAACGTTTAGAACTGAGAATTATGCACTCAATTAATTTCTAAAACAGTTTGCCAATGAAAACTACAAAGATGCTCTGTTTTTTGTTCTTTACCACATTAGTGGCATGCCAGGCTCCAGGACCAAAGGTGCCTCAACCTCCAATAATTGACCGGGAACTTCTTTTCGATAGTCCCGAAATAGCTGGAGGCCAACTATCTCCCGACGGAAAATTTATCTCATTTATAAAACCATACAAGGGAACCCAGAATATCTGGGTAAAAAAGCTGGAAGATGATTTTACCAAAGCAAGGCCGTTAACAGCTGATACTGTTAGGCCAATCCGTTCTTATTTTTGGTCGCGTGATGGTAAATACATCCTTTACTCGCAGGATAAAGGTGGTGACGAAAATTTCAATATCTATGCAGTAAACCCTCAGGAAGCTCCTGCTCAGGGAAGCTATATTCCTGTGAATAGAGATCTTACCAATCTTAAAGGAGTGAGAGTATATATCTATGCCGTTCCTTTAACTGATCCCGATGCCATCTATATTGGTCTTAATGACCGTGATAAGGCATGGCACGATCTTTATAAAATGAAAATTTCGACAGGCGAAAGAACTTTGATTCGACAAAACTCTGCCACAGACAGGATTACAGGTTGGGTATTCGATTGGAATGATCAGTTGCGTTTGGCAAGTCGTGCCAATCCGGACGGAAGCAATGATATTCTTCGGGTTGATCCTAAAGAATTGGTTAAAATTTATACAACCTCGGTTTTTGAAGAAACATATCCGTATGCTTTCAATAAAGATAATAAGCGAGTATACATGAACACCAACAAAGGTGATAGCCTCGATCTTTCGCAATTAATACTTTTTGATCCGGAAACGTTGAAGGAAGAGATCGTGGAAAGCGATCCACTTAAAAGAGTAGATATTGGAAACGTGTTTATTTCGGAAAAAAGCAAGGAGATAATCTATACCTCTTATGAGGATGAACGTAACAGAATCTATTGGAAAGATAAAAGTTTTGAATCAGATTACGATTTGATTAAGAAAGAATTACCAAATACTGATATCTATTTCTCATCATCAACAGCGGACGAGAATTACTGGCTGCTCAGTGCATCAGCAGACGTCAATCCTGGTTCTACTTATCTTTTCGACCGCATTAAGAAAAAGCTCACTTTTCAGTATCGTCCAAGACCAAATATTCCGGTCAAGGATTTGGCAGAAATGAAGGCAATCAAATATAAATCATCCGATGGACTCGAAATTCCTGCGTTTCTTACATTACCCAAAGGTCTTGAACCAAAAAATTTACCTGTGGTTGTATTTCCTCATGGGGGTCCATGGGCACGCGATGGATGGGGTTATAGTTCTTATGCCCAATTTCTTGCCAATAGGGGCTACGCTGTACTTTCTCCGAATTTCAGATCATCAACTGGATATGGAAAGAAATTTCTGAATGCGGGCAACAATCAGTGGGGAGAAAAAATGCAGGATGATCTAACCTGGGGAGTTAAATACCTGATTAGTGAAGGAATTGCTGATTCATCAAAAATCGGAATTATGGGTGGCTCATATGGTGGTTACGCCACGCTGGCTGGAGTAGCATTTACTCCTGAGGTGTATGCATGTGGAGTTTCAATTGTTGGCCCATCGAACTTGATTACGTTATTGAATTCAATTCCTCCGTACTGGGAAGCAGGACGTAAAATATTCCATGTAAGAATGGGTGATCCTACGAATCCCGAAGGTAAAGCACAACTCGAACGGCAATCACCACTTAATTCTGCCAATAAAATTAAGGCAGCATTACTGGTAGTCCAGGGTGCGAATGACCCGCGTGTGAACAAAGCCGAATCAGATCAGATTGTGATTGCATTGCGTGAAAGAGGTTTTCCTGTCGAGTATATTGTTGCACCCGACGAAGGCCATGGCTTTGCTCGCCCTGTAAATAATATGGCCATGTTAGCATCCGCAGAAAAGTTTCTGGCCAAACACCTTGGTGGTCGATATCAGGAAAGTATGAAACCTGAAGTTGCTAAAAGATTAGGTGAAATTACTGTTGATGTTGCAACTGTCAAATTAGTTCCTCCTGCCGAAAAAAAATAGTGAAATTCGGATTTATGAAACTATAATTCAAAGTACTGCCGGTTTAGGATCTCTTTTAAAGAAAGAATCCTGACCGGCATTTGAATTGATTTTGGTAACAATAACTCATGGATAAAAAACAAGATGCTGGGAAACCCACAACTTGCGATTAACAGCAATTTACCATCAGCTTACGAATTAAGATCATTTTTCCATTTGTCCTGATCAAATCGGCTTGTAAGAATATTAAGAATTTCATTTGCTGACGATTCAATTGGCTTGTTTGTAATCTGTATCTCCGTAAACCCTCCCCTTTCGAATATCCTGCGCGCATAGGCCAACTCCTCGCCCACTTTCTTAGTATTGATATAATCAGCATCTTCATCCATCTTTAGACTTTTAACCCGGTTAGCACGCTGTGCTATCAAGTAAATATGTGAAATATTTAATCCAAAAACCCGCTCCGGATCTGCTTTAAACAATCCTTCGGGCGGTTCGATACCCGGAACAATTGGGACATTAGCAACTTTCCAGCCAAACATTGCGAGGTAAACACTCAATGGCGTTTTGCCTGTTCGGGAAACCCCGGTCAGCACAATATCTGCCTGGGTAATCTTTTCGGGGTTTTGCCCATCATCAACCTTTAGTGTAAAATCAATTGCTTCAACACGCTGAAAATAAGCAATATTACTAAGCCGGTATAAACCAGGTTTACTGATGGGTTTGGTATTTAACAAGTTCGACAAATAGTCTGACAAATCGCCGACAAGATCAAAATGATTGACGCGAGCTTGAACACAGGAATCGATCAGCATTTTCCGCGCCTCTGGATCGACCATAGTATGGACTATAACCCCATTGGTTACCAAAGCTTTTGAAATTACATCATCCGTTCTTTCCTGATTCAAAACATCGGGAACGACGATAACGGGAACTTTGTTATTGGGGAATTGAATCAGAACCGACTGAACTACAGCATCGCCGGCCAATCCTTTTCCACCCGAGACAATATAAATGGGAGGAATCTTTTCACCCTGAAAATCTTTATTCATAAAAGTCGGATTTTCTGAATTATTATTTTTGTATCATCAGCCTTTTTTAATCAAATCAGCTATTGTAGAATTAATATCAGGAAATTGGAATTGGAAACCCTCTTCCGGCAACCGCGAAGAAATTACACTTGCTCCTTTTGTAAGCATCGCGGCCGCCTCACCATAAATAAGTCTTAAAGCAAATTCGGGAACAGTAAAAAACGCAGGACGGTGAAGAATATCAGATAAAGCCTTGGTGAACAATTTGTTGGTTGTTGGATTCGGGCAAGTTAAATTATAAACACCAGCGCTATTGGTGCTCATAATTAAATGTTCGATTGCGCGGCAGAAATCTGAAATATGGATAAACGAAAACGGCTGTTTCCCTGAAGCAATTTTGCCACCAAATCCAGCTTTAAAAAGGGGCAACAATTTTCTAAGTGATCCTCCTGTGGTTCCAAGTACGATACCGATCCGGATGGTACACAACCTCATATCTAACTCCTTTAAATCTACAGTTGCGCTTTCCCATGCTTTACATACCGAAGCCAAAAAATCGTTTCCAAATGCTGTCGAAAACTCATCATGAGATTTATAATTTTCGTATATTCCTATTGCAGAAGCATTTATAAAAGCATATGGGTGATGTTCCGGCAAATTCATTTGAACCGCTTGAACCAATAAATTTGTGGTATCAACACGACTTGAAAGTATCAATTGCTTATTTTTCTCATTCCACCTTTGTAAAACAGAGGCGCCGGCAAGATTGATGATAACATCGGCAGATTTGATTACTTTTGCCAGTTGATTACACCCGCCTGCAAAGTCACCGCGTGAAATCGCAATAAGTTCATTCCCTGATTGTAATAAATATTCCGACAGTTGTTTTCCAATAAAACCTGTGCTGCCGGAGATGGCAATTTTCATGGTGTGAGCAATTTTAATAGAGATGAATACAGATTATACGTTTTAATATGCCAGTAAAAAAAATTAAAGTACCTGGAAAGAAGAAAACCAAGGGATTCTTTTCAGGATTATCTTCAAATTCTAAACAATCGTGGACCAAAAGAGTTCTCATGTGGGGATTGAAGCTTGCACTTTTAGGGGTGTTCTTGTTACTCGTGCTTTTTGGGTTGGTATATGTTGGCACATTCGGTCAATTACCTGATTCGAATACGCTTATTAAAATAAAGGAACCTGCAGCTTCAGAAGTTTATTCAAAGGACAATAAACTGCTTGGCCGGTATTATACCGAGAACAGGAGCAACGTCACTTTCAAGGAAATTTCACCAAATATGATTAACGCCCTGATAGCCACAGAAGATAATCGGTTTTATGAGCATCGGGGAATTGATGAATGGGCATTGGTCAGGGTGGTTGTAAAGACTATTTTCATGGTCGATCGCAGTTCCGGCGGAGGCTCAACATTATCGCAACAGATCGTAAAAAATTTGTTCGGACGCAAAAACTACGGGCCGTTAACACTTCCCGTAAGTAAAATCAGGGAGTCGATTATTGCTTACCGGCTTGAGAAACTCTATTCAAAAGAAGAAATCCTGACACTCTATCTCAATACAGTACCTTTTGGAGAAAATACTTTTGGAATTGAACTTGCGGCAGAACGTTTTTTCAGTGTTCGACCCGATAAACTTTCTGTTCCTCAAGCTGCTACACTGGTTGGAATGTTAAAGGCAAATAACTATTACAATCCCAGAACAAATCCGGGACGGTCGCTTCAGCGGAGAAACATTGTCATTTCGCAGATGTCCAAATATAACTACATTACAGATGAGCAAGCCAAAAAATTCATAGGTGCTCCTTTAGGTATAAAATACAATTATCTGGTATACAATACAGGACCTGGTGCCTATTTCAGAGAGTTGATCCGACCTCAATTGGAGGAATGGTGCTCCGAGAATACAAAAGCTGACGGAACTCCTTACAATCTCTATACGGACGGATTACATATCGTAACGACACTTGACTTCAGAATGCAGCGATACGCCGAAATGGCGATGACTGAAAAGATGACTGAACTCCAATCCACCTTCGAAAAGCATTGGGACGGTAAAGATCCCTGGGGGAAGAACAATGCGGTTGTTGTCAGAGCGATGAAACGATCAGAGCGATACCGAAAAATGAAAGAGGCTGGAAGATCGGCTGCTGAAATTACGGAGGCATTTAAAGTGCCATTG
>Ga0302296_1001678_pt1 | contig 15538 bp, 15 predicted proteins | sample III_Fen_N3_1_FD_194546 | JGI IMG/M metagenome (GOLD analysis project Ga0302296, IMG submission 194546) | Peat permafrost microbial communities from Stordalen Mire near Abisko, Sweden - III_Fen_N3_1 | ecosystem: Environmental > Terrestrial > Soil > Wetlands > Permafrost | place: Sweden: Abisko...
GCTACAATCACGCCAGTTACTTCGCGCGCAGCATCACCGACCAACAAACCTGAATTGTCGTACGATTCCTGGTAATTAAACGGAGCAACTTGGTGGAGATAGTTGAGGATGTGGGAAATTGTTGTCATGAGGATGAACTGAAATGAGGATTCAAAGATAGCTTTTTAAGGGAACTAGATTTTAGGGAACTGGGGAACTAGGATTGGAGAGTCAGAAGAATTATTAATGTGGGAATTATCAATTATGAAGAAGTGACTTAATTGATAATGGAAATCGCGCCTAAGGCGGACACAGTGTAAAATTGAAAAGAGGATGAAGATAGGGCTAAGGATTTTCTGGTGGTGTTGGAAATTGCGGTAAAGGTTCAGATTTACTGAATGGAACAACCTTGGTGCGCATTCTGTTTTTGTCGGTAAAATGTCTTGAAAGCTGATGTGTCATTTCAACAAAGTTGTTTTTACCATCTTTTTCGTAATAGAATAATTGTACCTTTTCGAGGTGACTAGAATTGAAAATGGCCTGAAGCATTGTTCTGTCCGACAACCCCAACGAATGTCCCAGAACAAAAACTTCAAATTGTCCAGACTCTAAAAAAGCCATTAAATCTTGGTAATGCTTGTTTTGAAAGTATTTAAACGATTTGATATGCTTGAAAAACAAGTTTTCATCTAAATCTTCCATTTCCTGATACGATTTGTGTACCTCATCTCCAAAACCAAATACTATTGATTCCAAATTGGAAAGTTTACCATGTAAAGGAATCTCATCAATTTTAAAGTTTGATTCTAATTCTTTACAGTATGAGCTAGCAATATTGGTATAGTTGAAATTCAGAACCTTTATAACATGACTTCCAAACATATCTTTCTTTACAGCTCTCTGCTTAAATACTTCAAACATCCTTATACTTTCCGATGCGGTAATATTCAATTTGAATTCATCTTCAATTTCAGTAAAGTATTCTACTAGTTTCGCTTTTAAAAACTCCATTTCTTTATTGAGTTTTTTGAGTTTTTTGACCGCGTCTTCTCTTTTAAAATCGGAATGGTAATCATTTAAAATAAGAAGCAATTCTTTATGGAAGAGATTTTCAATATCTACCCAATTAAATTCAGAATTATGGTTAATTAGTTTCTCAATAAACCCAGAAAGAGGTTTAAAATAATAATGATTGTCTTTCATTACATGAAAAAAATCAGCCACCGTTTTTTGATCCTTAATAATACTAATATTTTCTTCTGAAATAGAATAAATATAGTTGCTAGTCTTGCTTAGACTAATTAATTCGTCTCTATAAAAAAAGGAGTTTGATATTCCTGCCTCATTAGCCTTTAACAACGCCCTTTTCAAATAATCCAACATAAAATCCGAATACCGCGTCTTGAGCCCATGCGCTAAGTCAAAGCCGTTTCCAATAATGATAAGTCTGTTCATGTGGTGAATGTGAAAAGTGGTGTTAAAATTCGGTTAGTTGAAGAATGTTACTTCTTATCATACAAGATCATTCCTTTTTTCAACTTCGGTCTAGGAGTTTGGCTAACACTTTTAGGTTTCAGAACGTTGATTGTTCCATCCGGAAGTTCTTCAACAACCTCTCCTTCTTTAAGATATGTAATCGATAAACCCAATGCTTTAGAAGAACGAATGGCTTCTTTAGCTGCAGTTTTACCGATTTTGATTAGCATAGCAGTATGCTCATCGTCTCTGTTAAATCCTTTTTTTCGATTTCCCGATTTCATTTTTTAAAGATAAACGAATCAGGACAAAAATACAATCTTTTAGACGATGAAAATCATTCAAACAATCCTAACTACTGTTGCAAATTCCTAGCTTTATCAAACAACGAAAACCTTATTCTCCCAATAATTCACATTTCTTCCGTATCCCTGACTTTCATCATGTTTTTCGAGGTTGATTCTACCTAAGTTTGAGTGTAGGCAAAAGGCTTACAACACACACTCGAAAAAACAAGTACTATGAATCAAAAAGAATCGATTTACAAGCAGCACGAAGAAAACACCGAATGGATGAGCAAATTGGATTTCTACAAGGATGAAATTGAAATTTTGAAAGGTCGTTTGGAGGAAATAACTAGTAAAAACAACGCTCAAGAGGTATTGTCGCAAGTAGAACATTTCCAAAATCAATGGATTGTTCAACGCAATAACATCGATGAAATCAGTCATCAGGTGAAAGCCAACGAGGCTTCGTTGTTGGAAGAAATCAATAGCAATCCGGTAGCCGTTGATCACCGTAAAGTGGAATACCACGCGCAAGAACAAGAATTAGTGAATTCATTTGAGAGAAACTTCAATGATTTACGTCAAGAGTTTAATACGTTTTCTGCAAAGTGGATGTAAATTAATGTTAGATGAGTGATGTTGGATTTTTGATTGAAGTAGGTTCAAAAATCCAACATCAAGCATCATTTCATCCAACATCAGGTAGCATTTGTTACTTTTACCGTCATGCAACGCATGCGACTTCTTTTGTGGCCATTTTCGGTAGTTTACGGATTCATCCTAAGCATACGCAATTGGTTGTTCAACAAAGGATTCCTAAAAACCTATGTCATTCCGAATAAATCGATTTGCGTAGGAAATATCACGGTTGGCGGAACGGGAAAATCGCCCATGACCATCTATATCGTAGAATTGTTGCGCGATTTTAACCCTAGTATTTTAAGTCGTGGTTACGGCAGAGCTACCAAAGGACCAATATTGGCCGGCGATTCAGAAACTGCTGCATCGATCGGAGACGAACCTTTCATGTACCGTCAGCGTTTCGGGAAAGATGTACCGATTGTAGTAGCTGAAGAACGTAAACTGGGAGTTGAAATCCTGAACAAAACCGTTCCAACTGCCACTATCATACTCGACGACGCCTTTCAACACCGGAAAGTAACCGCCGGATTGCAGTTGGTATTGACCACATTCGACCGACCTATTTTCAACGACTTCCCCTTCCCTGCCGGAAACTTGCGTGAAACCAGAAGCGGATTGAAACGCGCTGATATAGTTGTTGTAACGAAATGTCCCGATCTGGTTGATGAAACCACCAAAGCACATTACATCAAAAAACTGCACTTCCCAGCCGAAAAAGTATTCTTCACGAAGGTTGTTTATGGCGATTTAAAACCGGTGTTTTCAGCCGTTTGGGAAGAGCCTGAAGTTGTTTTATTGGTAACGGGAATTGCCAATCCACTGCCGTTGCAGCAACACCTTGAAAAGCAGTACGAAGTAGAATTGATGGCCTTTCCGGATCATCACGCGTTTACGCCAAAAGACCTGTTAAGTATTCGCCAAAAAGTTGCTACTTTTGCGAGCCGTCGGTTGGCGATTGTGACAACGGAAAAAGACGCGGTGCGACTGCTTGGTTTTGCTGAAACCGAAGACATGCAATCGTTTCCGTGGTTTTACCAAACCATGTCGCTGGAAATCGACCGAAAAGAAGCATTTAATAATTTATTACTGAAATATGTTACTGGAACAAATGAAAGAAGCCGCTGACTTTATCAGCGCAAACACAAACGTAAAACCTACGGTAGGAATCATTCTTGGAACCGGATTGGGTGGATTGGTAAAGGAAATTGAGATCATCAATGAAATTCCTTACGAAAAGATTCCTCATTTTCCCGTTTCAACGGTTGAGAGTCATTCCGGAAAATTGATTTTCGGTAACCTAGGTGGAAAACAAGTGGTTGCGATGCAAGGACGCTTTCATTTTTATGAAGGTTACAACATGCAACAGGTTACGTTCCCTGTACGTGTGATGAAATTATTAGGCATTCAACAATTGTTCGTGAGCAATGCTTCGGGTGGTGTCAATCCTGACTTCGTAGTTGGTGAAATCATGATTTTGGATGATCACATCAACTTGTTTCCTGCACATCCGCTAATCGGTAAAAACATCGATGAATTGGGTCCACGTTTCCCGGATATGAGCGAACCATACGACCACAAGATGATTGCTTTGGCGAAAGACATCGCTGCGAAAAACAACATCAAAGTTTCGGTTGGAACGTACGCAGCCTTGACAGGTCCAACATTGGAAACTCCGGCAGAATACGGTTACGTAAGAGCGATCGGTGCCGATGCGGTTGGTATGTCAACCATTCCGGAAGTGATCGTGGCGCGCCACATGGAAATTCCGTGCTTCGCCATTTCGATTATTACCGACTTAGGTGTTCCCGGTAAAATTCAGAAAGTGAGTTTACAAGATGTGATTGACGTGGCGAGTCGCCAAGAACCGAAAATGACGTTGATTATGCGCGAACTTATTTCAAGTATCTAATTCGCAGAAAATATACTTTTTAAGAAGTCCCGTTTGCTCAAAGTAGACGGGACTTTTTTTGTTTATCGTCCATTTTTAGTGGTGTTCTGAAAAAGTTGATCATTCGTCTAGCTCACTGAATCTTTTACTTTTTTACGATCATTAAAAGAGTATTGATATTCTTTGCTACATTCAACAAAAAAAACCATGAACCTCAAAGACTTTCTAGAGGATTGTAGAGAAGAGAAAATCATTGACCAACCTACCGTTGATCGTATGTATGCTCATTTTTTGGCGCGCGATAAACAACGTTCACTCAATGCTCAAAAACAATCTCAACTCAATGAAAACCGACAAAACAACGGATTAATCATCGCCGTGAGTATTATCGGTGTGTTGCTCATCGGGTTTGGAATCATTTACTTATTTGCACACAATTGGGATAATCTTTCCCGTTCAACAAAAACACTTCTCAGCCTTCTACCGGTTTTCGTTTCCGTGATTGTCAATACGTATACGGTAGTCAAGAAAAAAGACAATGTGATTTGGCAAGAATCAGCTGCCATCTTCAGTTTTCTGGCCACAGGAAGCATGCTGGCACTTATTCTGCAGATCTATCAACTGCCGGGTATCGAGAATTATTTTTTCTCGTACTGGTGCGTGCTTTGCTTACCGGTTGTGTATTTGCTGAAATCGCACAGCGCCGTATTTTGTGCTATGATCCTGATGTTGCTGAATCTCACCAGCAATCCGATGGACCAAAGTGCATTGTACAAAATTCCGTGGTTTGGTAGTTTGATCATGTTTTCTACCTTGATTCCGTATTTCAAGCGCTTGTTTACACTTCGTCAGCCGGACACATTGTACATGTTACATCAACTATTTGTGCCACTGCTAATTTGTTTCAGCGCCGTTGTTAGTGTAAGCGGATCAGAATCGTCTGTATGGCTTATTTTGTTTTTAATCCTTGCCAATTTCCATCTGTTCGGGTCGAGTATCTTTCTTCGTACAAAAGACAGAACCCCAACCATCATGGCGATTTTAGGATACGTTGGTGTCAGTTTGAGTTTAACGTATCTCTTGTTCAAAGAAAACTGGAGATTTGAAACCATTCTGCAAGTGGAAACCCACGATTACCGGCTTATTTTTATTCCGATCTTATTTGGTCTGGGCATTTTTCAAGTAGTACGTTATTTTTCCAAAGAGAAAATTTCCACGCAAAACCTCTATAAGCTGCTCATTCTAATACCTATTCCGTTTCTTGTGATGGATTATTCGGGTATAAATGCATTTCCGGCTTATCAAATCACCTTATTGATTGTTGCTTGTTTGGCGGTTCATTTTGCCCAAAACAACAAAGATCAATGGCAAATTTATCCAGCATTGGGATTGATCACCGTAATCATTTTAAGTCTACCCTTCACTGTGGGGAGTTCATTGAACTTTTTTCTCTTCAGTCTTATTCCAACTATCTATTATTTAATACCAATCTCGTTGGTTGAGGAAAAAAATAAAAACACATTGACTGCCGGTCATATTATCATTCTCTGTTTTCAGTTTTTATTATTGCTCATTGCCAGCTTCGAGGGATTTTGGATAGCTGTAAAAACTCTTCATCAAACACTGTCCACTTTTCAATTGAGCCTGATAACGATCATTTGTGTGGGCATTATTCTCAACGTCATAAAAATGCGTAAACAGCTATTGAATCACGTAAACGGAATGCTTGCACTCTTCAGTTTGTTGGTTCCTGTTTTGATCTGGATCGGATGTATGTCATCCATCGGAATTGAACACCTGTACTCTATTCTCTTGTTAATTATTGGCATTGTCATTCTCATCTTCAGCGCTAAAAAATCCAACTTAACGGTGGCAAATCTTGCACTTGGTCTAATCGGACTAGTGATGGTTTGCCGCTTCTTCGACCTTAAAATGTCGCTTACCGTAAAAGGAATCTTATTTATTCTGATCGGAAGCAGTTTCTTTTTTGCCAATTACCTTATTCTAAAAAGCAGAAAGCATGAAAACAAGAACTAAACTTCTCATTGCATTGATTTTCATATCAATCATTCAGTTGACTTTTCCGCTTTTTTTTATTGCCGCAAAAGAACGAGTGCTCGAAACCGGAAAAGAATACCTTTTCCGCATTCAACCGGTTGATCCGTATGATTTTTTTCAAGGAAGGTATGTGAGTCTGAATGTTCCTTCATTGACTTACACCACTGATAATCCTGATGAATTTAAACGTTTCGACATTGTTTATGCCGAGTTTGAACAAGACAGCCTCGGAGCCAAAATCACGCACCTGTCACACACTAAAACGGAACATTCGTTGAAGTTAAAATTATACGCCAAACCCAACAACAAAATGAGAATCCGGCTTCCGTTCAGGCGGTTTTTTATGGAAGAATACAAGGCCAAAACAGTTGAACATAAACTCTCCCGAAGTGCATCCGATAAAAATTACGTACATGTCAAAATTCTGAATGGAGATTTTGTGATGACCGACATCAGCTCAAACGGGAAATCATTAATTACAGGAAAACCGGTAAAATCAACAGTTTTACTTCAATAAACAGCGATTTCCCATTTAAACGAGCAAGCTTCGTCGGATTTGACGTACTGCGTATTTTTCCCCATCCGCCATAGGCGGAAATAACGTTCTGTGTAACAATTACAACTAATGCCCGAACGCAATGTATGCTGAAATTTAATTCGGTTGACGTTTCGATAATTGTTTTGCCACAGATGACTCAGATTTTCACAGATAAAATCCATAGTTCAATTTGAAGTCTATACGCTAGCGTATAGTTCAATATCTGTGAAAATCTGCGCAATCTGTGGCAAGCTATACCTGCTTTTCTTCTTCTATTTTTAAAAATGGTTGTTTGCCAAGCATAATCCTTAATTCTGAACCAACCTTAACTTAATGACATTGCCCATCACCGCGGATCTTCACAGATTTGTATGGAAACAACGTTTCCATCTATTCGTATTTAATTGATGCTATACTTTTAATTAGTTTATTCGTGGGAGACTATGTTATGCTAATAAATCGGAAATCATGAATGAAGACAATCCTTTTTTCGTGCAAAATCGTCGGAAAGCAGGTGTATCTTCTTCAAATTGCATTATAATTCAAAAAAGAAACCGTTTAAGACCTGTAATCGGTAAAAAAACTCGAAATTTGTTCCTCAGTTAAAATTCGACATGTCCTTAAGAGATAAATACGAAGTAGTGATTGGACTAGAGGTCCATGCGCAACTATTAACCAAAACGAAAGCTTATTCTTCCGACATCAACGAGTACGGTTCACATCCGAACACGAACGTTAGTGTGGTGACCCTGGGACATCCGGGCACATTGCCGGTAATGAATAAAAAAACCATCGAATTTGCCGTGAAATTGGGATTGGCTTGCGGTGCTACCATTGCGAAAGAACAGCATTTTGCCCGCAAGAATTATTTCTATCCCGATCTTCCGAAAGGATACCAAATCACACAAGATACCACGCCCATCTGTACAGGTGGCCAGTTGTTCATCAAAGATGAAAACGGTGTTGAAAAACGCATCGGGCTTACGCGTATTCACATGGAGGAAGATGCAGGAAAGTCTATTCACGATGTGGATGTGTACGATACATTGGTCGATTTAAATCGTGCCGGAACGCCGTTGTTGGAAATCGTGTCTGAACCGGATTTACGTTCAAGTACAGAAGCTTACAATTATGTAACTGAAGTACGTCGTTTGGTGCGCTACCTGGATATTTGCGATGGAAACATGGAAGAAGGTTCCCTGCGTTGCGATGCCAACGTTTCGGTTCGTATTAAAGGTGCAGCCGAATTCGGAACCAAGGTTGAGGTGAAAAACATGAACTCCATGCGCAATGTGCAACGCGCCATCGATTTTGAGGTGGAACGTCAAATTGCAGCTTTGGAAGCCGGTGAACCATTGACCCAAGAAACCAGAAGTTTCGATGCGCTGAAAGGCATTACCATTTCTATGCGTTCAAAAGAAGCAGCCAACGATTACCGTTATTTCCCAGAACCGGATTTACAACCGATCGTGGTGGATGAAGTGTATGTAGCGCAACAAAAAGCACTGATGCCGGCTCTTCCGCGTGAGTTGTTTGAAAAATATACCACGCAGTTGAATTTATCGGAATACGATGCCGGAATTTTGACCGATTCAAAAGCCATTGCCTTGTTTTTTGAAGACGTCATCAAAACCACCACCAATTACAAATCGGCAGCCAACTGGGTAATGGGCGATGTGAAATCGTACCTTAACCAAAACGGCTTGGAAATGGAACAATTCCCGCTACGCGCCACACAAATCGGTGCGTTGATCACCTTGATCGATAGCGGAAAAGTGTCGCATTCTGCAGCTTCGCAAAAACTTTTCCCGGCCTTGATCGAACAACCCGAGGTAGATGTTGCGCAATTGGCGGAATCGTTGAATTTGATTCAGGAATCAGACACCGATAGCTTAAAACAACTTATTTTAACAGTCTTTGAGCAACACCCGGATGAGTTCGCTCGTTTTAAAGGAGGTGAAAATCAATTAACAGGATTTTTTATGGGACAACTGATGAAAGCTTCGGGCGGAAAAGCCGATCCGAAAGTGGGAAATCAATTGTTGCGTGAACTTATAAAAGGATAATTCGCATGAAATACTTCGCTTTTTTGTTGCTATTGTTGGGTTTAACGGCATGCGGATCTTCCGAAGACGGTGAACAATTAGTGAATAATTTTCACCTCGAGGGAACTATAACCGGAGCTCCATTGCAAAAAGTGAAGATAGAAGCTTCTTCGCCCAACGGAACAATTGCAGTAGCCGAAACCATGACTAATTCCGACGGAAAATACATTCTAGATGGTAATATCCCCGGATTGGGCGTTTATTCCATGACTATCGGAAACGATCCGGCGAATGCCATTGTGTTGCCACTTGACTTAAACGACCGAGCTGTGATCAGTGGTTCGTTGAAAGATTTTGCCATCGCTCCGAAAATGAGTGGTGCCAAATGGGCAAAACCACTTACGCAGTACATGAAATTGTTCAAAGCGTTTTCAGAAGCGCAAATGGAACAGTTGCCAAAAATCACCAACGACGAAGCACGCATTGCCAAATACCTGGAATTGCGCAAACCATTGGATGCTTTTCTAAAAAAACAAGTGAAGGCAGATCCGGGCAATAGCGTCAATCTTATTTTGGCCAGTTTGCTGGTACCAACAGAAGAATTGGGTATCAAACACTGGGATCCTGAAAATCTGGAAGTGCTTAAACTAATGGAAAGCACCTATTCGTTAGAACATTCACAATCACCGTTTACAGCAACCTTGAGTCAACAAGTCGCGCAGATTGAAGGAGCTTACAACAATTACCAACAGTTCAATTCCGGAACATTAGCAGCTCCTGAAATTGCGATGAAAAATCCAAGCGGTACCGAATTGCGTTTGTCTTCATTGAAAGGCAAGGTGGTTTTAATTGATTTTTGGGCATCGTGGTGCGGACCGTGCCGAAAAGAAAACCCGAATGTGGTGAAGATGTACAAGAAATTCAAATCAAAAGGTTTTGAAGTATTCTCCGTTTCGCTGGACGAAGACCCGAACGCGTGGAAAAAAGCCATCGCTGCTGATGGTTTGATCTGGCCGAATCATGTAAGTGATTTATTGGGCTGGCGCACACCAATGACACAAGCCTATGGATTTAATGCAATTCCGTATACCGTTTTGGTGAACAAAGAAGGCAATATTGTAGGCGTAAACCTTCGTGGTGCGGAATTGGAACAAAAATTGGAAGAAATTCTCAACTAAATAATAGGAGTATGAAATTGACAGTAGTTATAGTAGCACTTTTTACCTGTTGGGGAGTTATGGCTCAGAAACCCATTACAGTTGAAATATCGGGTAATGTTTTTAATACCAAAAAATCAGATTCGGTATTCATCGGTCAATCACTTACCCAAGGTGGCTACAAGAACTTTTTCGGTACAAAAATCGACAAAAAGGGCAACTACGTTTTAAAAGGAACCTTGCCCGCAAAAGATTATTATGTATTTCGATTGGGAAATCAGCACATCAACATTATCTTGCGCGACAGTTCCAAATTGCGCATCAATGCCGACGGAAATAACCTTGGAGCGTTCAATAACATCGTTGGTTCTGATGAATCTGCTGCGTTGAATGAATTTGTTTCTCAGATGACGCTTTTCAATGCTAAACGCGATTCTGCAAACGCCTATTTGAAACGTTTTCCAGACCAACAAGCATCTATCAGCCAATCGTTTCAGCAAGAATACATGGGTTTTACCTCATTCCGCCAACGGTTCATTGCACAAAATCCCAATTCACCGGCTTTATTGCCTGTGTTGAGCACCTTGGATCTCGATAAGGAATTCAGCACTTACGAATCGGTGGTGAAACAACTCAACCAATCGTTTAAAGGTTGTCCTACCATTGATGCGACTTACGCTCAATACTTGCAATTGAAAAAGCAAAACGATGCCAATAACTTTCTGGCTTCCGGAAAACCGGCTCCAAACATTACCCAAAATGATGTTGACGGAAAACCGATTTCGTTATCCGATTTGAAAGGAAAAGTAGTCTTGATCGATTTTTGGGCTTCATGGTGCGGACCGTGCCGAAAAGAAAACCCTAACGTGGTGAAACTCTACAACAAATACAAAGATGCCGGGTTTACGGTATTGAGTGTTTCGCTTGATGATAACAAAGACAATTGGATTGCCGCTATTGCAAAAGACAAACTGATTTGGCCGTATCATGTTTCCGATTTGAAAAAATGGGGCAATGAAGCAGCCAGAGCTTATCAAGTAAGTGGCATTCCGTTTACAGTGTTGGTAGACAAAGAAGGCAACATCGTTGATACCAAATTGCGTGGTGTTGAGTTAGAACAAGCGCTGAAAACAATCTTCGGATTCTAAGACAGATTTGATGACGCTTCCTGACGGAAAAAAAATATACTTCGCTTCTGATTTTCATTTAGGTGTTCCCAACGCCGAAAGTAGTTTGGAACGCGAACGAAAAATAGTTCGCTGGCTCACATCCATTGAGCACGACGCGCACGAAATTTTCCTTGTCGGTGATATTTTTGACTTCTGGTTCGAATACAAACACGCCATTCCGAAAGGTTTTTCGCGCTTGCAAGGAAAAATTGCAGAGTTGACCGATCGTGGCATTCCCGTTCATTTTTTTACGGGAAATCACGACATGTGGATGTTTGATTATTTCCCGAAAGAACTCGGAGTTACCGTCAATCGCTCCAACGTAGAACGCGTTTGGAACGGCAAAACGTTTTTTATCGGTCATGGCGACGGTTTAGGTCCGGGCGACAAGTGGTACAAATTCATGAAAAAGTGTTTCGAAGCTCGTTGGACGCGCTGGTGTTTTGCCCGCCTCCACCCCAATTTCGGAATTGGAATGGCCAACTTCTGGTCGCGAAAAAGTCGTGCCGCCACCGGTGATAGCGACAGTAAATTCCTCGGTGAAGAAAACGAATGGCTGGTGATTTATTGCAAAGAACAATTACAGGAAAAACACCGCGATTATTTTGTGTTCGGTCACCGTCATTTACCCATGGATATTCGCTTGAATGAAACATCGCGCTACATCAATCTTGGCGAATGGATTCATTATACCACTTACGGTGTGTTTGATGGGAAAGAGTTGACGTTAGAGAAGTTTGAAGGGTAAATTCAACTTAAGATGAAACATATCGCATCGGCATGTTACATTTTGTTGATTCTCTCCAGTATTGGTAGTCTTTTTATCATCAGTAATTTATTTCCGGCTGATTATTTTGAATCCATCGATATCATTGACACCGATTACTCACCCTTTTCAAAAAAGCACCTACTCTCTCTCATTGTCTTTTTTGTTTTAGGAATCATTAGTACACGATTGATCCATAAAAAAGGGCGCAACTTACCTCCACTCGCATTATTGCTCAGTGTCACTTTTATGATCATATGGAGTATTCTTTGTATTCCGATTATCATTCACCTGTCTCAGCGAACAGATGGGCAAGCCTACATTGATCCTAATAGTGGAATTATTTTCATCACTGCACCTATCATGCAATTGATCACAACACTTGTTTTATTAGGACAACTAATAGCTGATGAAACCAAAATAGCACAAACGCGGAGTTATAAAAACCGTTTCCTAAATGCCTTGAATGAACGTCTAAAAACAACCAAATCTTACGGTTTACTGGCTATTTGTATCGTTTTTCCGCTTTTAATTCTGATAGTGTTGATGCTAATAGTCTTGGGGCAAGAAACCGATTCGTTGGTAAAAGTATTTACAGAAACAACCACCTGGAAACTTTCACAGAAAGCGCACCCACCCTATTTGGATCATAAGGGTCATTATCTATGCACAGTTGCGGCTTGTGGAAGCCCTCAAATTGTAAAACCGATTCGGTTAGGTAATCGACACGGAAATACCATTATAGTAAATCGACAATTACAAGTCGCCAATGCATTCGAAGAATTGATTCAGTTAAAATGGAGACGTTCACACACAGTGATACGTTCGGTTTATGATGACTATGGCTATCCTTTATCGAAAAAGATTACGACACCTGTGGGATCAAATCTCACCTATTTATTGATGAAACCGATTGAGTGGTTTTTCCTATTGGTCTTGTATTTGTTTTGTGCAGAACCGGAGAAACTAATCAAACGGCAATATTCATAAATATGGGATGAAAAGTTAATCGTCTACAAATCATCTTCTATACAACCTGTTTCAACCTTACAAGATAGTGTGAAATATAAAGTTCGTTCTATCAACGAATAAAGGAATGAATATTTGAAACGCTTTCTATTTTAACAAAAAACTTATATTTGTGCACTTATAATATAAACATTACTCATCTATGAACCTTACTAAATCAAGCTTATTCACCTTTGCCTCACTGTTGTTTTTTACCATTGTTTGTTGCTTATCCTCAACTTCGTTTGCACAGGAAAACACTGAAAACGTTATCAGCTATGACCTTGTTTACCTTAAAAATGGAAAAGTACTCAAAGGAGAAATACTTGTTTTTGAAGAAAAAGACGGAGACATTACGTTCAAAGATTCTTCCGGTAGAAAATACTCTATTACTCGCGAAGAATATGACTATTTTGTAGAAGACAAACGATACTTTGTCAACAAAAAAGATACGTTATCAATTAAACCGAGAAAAACGACCGAATTTGAACTTAGCCTAGGTTTTAACGGAACCGTTGCAATGCTTAAAGAAACCACAAAAGAAGGCAATACCTTTCTTGGAAAAGATTTAACCGGTGGTTATGCCTACATTCCGATTTGTTTTCAATTTGGCGTTGGTAAATACATTAATCGCCAAAACTTCGTTGGATTAAGTGGTGATTTTGGGGTTCTTGGTGGTCCTCAAAACTACCTTAATTTTGGATTGCGCTACATGTATCAGTACGACTCTTATAAGAGAAATGTGTCATTCTACGTTCCTGTAGAATTACAATTCAGTAGTATCCGTTTTGATAATCAATACACCCAAAAAGACTCGGTTACTTTTGATGGTGGGGTGACCTACTATCCTAGCACAAAAGATGTGTTAACGGATATTTCCATTAACTCCATCAGTTTTAGTGCCGGTCAAGGGTTTTCATTTATGCTCAACAACAAAAAATCGATCTCTTTGGAATTAAAACTATTTAAAAATTTCATTCTATCACAGAAATTCATTGATTTAGAGACTAATAAACCAAAATCTGACTTTAAAATCAATGGTATTAAATTGGCTTTATTCTATAACATATAGCTTGTCTCCTAAATAAAATAGATCGTTTAAACCTTTAAGTGGTGTTTATTGAATGTCTTGTTGTAATTTAATGGTAAAAACGCATTTCAATGGAAAATTACACCACAGTAACAGAAGCCATCACGGCTTTGCGCAACCAAGGATATACGGAAGATTTTAACCTCAAGACAGATTGCATCACAACCGGAGTGAATAACTTGGAACTTCATCCGGATGATTTTCACATTGATAAATATTTTCGTTTTGAGGGAAGTACCAACCCCGATGATTCGTCCATTTTATACGCAATAGCATCCACAGATCAGCAGATAAAAGGCATTTTGTTGAATAGTTACGGAATGTATAGCGATCCGGTTGCCGACGAATTATTACAGAAGTTGAATGCTCATTTGTAACAATTGCAGGTGTTTATGGAAATTTTACAGCAAGAACAACTTCCAAAGGGCAAGTTTTACATTGAATTGGAAGGTAAACAAGTTGCTCAGATGACTTACGTTTGGGCGGGCGATGATCGCATTATTATCGACCACACGGAAGTAGATGACGTTTTGCGTGGAAAGAGTGCCGGAAAACAATTGGTGGCAAAAGCCGTTGAATTTGCACGGGCACGGGGCATTAAAATTGTTCCGCTCTGTCCGTTTGCCAAAAGCGTTTTTGATAAGGTTCCCGAATACAGAGATGTTTTGTAAGCTTAAAGTACCCTTGGCTTAAAATTGTAACGTTTCATTCATTTGCTGATTAGAGAAGTATCCCATATTTCCAAGCTTATGAAAACAATCGTTACAACTCTCTTTGCGTTGTTGTTCATTCAACTAAACGCTCAGGACAGATTTCAGTATCATTTAGAAGTCAAAGATAACAAAGGACAACCCGTTTCAAACAAACCGGTAACTTTTATTGAAAAACGCACATTCGAACAACTGAAGTTTACCACAGATGCATCCGGTAAACTAGATGTTGTGTTCGATCACGGTGAAAACTGGTCAGGATCAATCGGCGAAATGTACAATTGCCTTTACATCGAAAATCGCGGTACTGGTAGCGGTTCAGAACGCATTACCTACGATTTGGTGCGCTACGAACGTGAAAACCGACAACTCCCCGATCGCAGAACCCTGCAACTTGAGCGCGTTGAGCAAAAAATCAAAACGGTTTCTCCGCCAACTAGTACTTACGAATCGGTGGTTCGGGTGGTATTGGAAGACAAAGAAGGCAACCTGTATCCCAACATACCGGTGAAATTGACCTGCTTTGAACTGAATAAAGAATTTGTTGCCACCACCAATCACAAAGGTGAAGCCATTTTTGAAGTTCCGATCAGTAATGATTACGAAGTGGATGTAGACGGCATCAATTCACTCACGTACATGGATTTAGATAATCGTTCGGTGCTCAAAACATTGCATGTCAATTACCAAAAACGAGAATTCACGCAGCAAACAGTAAACGGATT
>Ga0302296_1001680_pt1 | contig 15522 bp, 10 predicted proteins | sample III_Fen_N3_1_FD_194546 | JGI IMG/M metagenome (GOLD analysis project Ga0302296, IMG submission 194546) | Peat permafrost microbial communities from Stordalen Mire near Abisko, Sweden - III_Fen_N3_1 | ecosystem: Environmental > Terrestrial > Soil > Wetlands > Permafrost | place: Sweden: Abisko...
GTTGATCACGATCGTGTTCGAAGGTTCAAACTGGTAGATGTTTTTTCCTTCAACAAAGAAGGGTCGCTGCTCCGAAAAATAGGTCTCAAAAGCGGTAAGGTTCACCTCCGAAGGATCGGCCTCCACCTGTCCAAAGTCGGGGTTGATCGAAAAGTCGAGTGTAAGGTCGTTCGTAATGGCAGCTTTTCCGTCGAGACCGGCAGAAATTGCACTCTTTTTTCCGGTTAGGAACGGATTATTCGGATCTTTTTCGAACCTTTCCACGCGTGCGACTGTATATGGTAGCAATTCGATCTGACGTTTAGGTTTAATTCCGCTTATTCCATGTAATTCACCATACAGATGAACCTGACCCGGAGAACCTTTCGGAATAAACTGCCACGTAGAACGTTCCTCCAGTCGGAAGATATGCCGCATGAGCTGGATTCCCCAAACATGTTCGGCCTTTTTTCCGAACCGGAGCTGGCTTAAAGGGATCTTCATTTCGGCGCACCACCCTTTGTCATCAATGGAGGTCTTCAGGTACCAAATCGGGTTCCAGCTGTCATCCCAGTTGTTTCCGTCCTGGGTTACCGCTTCGTCACCTTTCGCACCCGAAGCCATGGCGGTGAAGGAGAAGGCCGTTTGCTGATCGTAATAACTGTCAATCTGTATGGACACCCGATCGCCGTCGAAATTATCCCTGCGCCCTATTCTTCGGCTTATCTTTTTCGGCTCTGTATCGAAAGCCCGGATAAATACATACAAGTTATTGTCGTCGAAGAGTATCTTAAAAGAAGTTTGTTGTGTTGGCGGTTTGTTTTCGGATGGTTGGGTTTGTATGAAATCGCCACTCCATGGTACTGTATTCCAGCAGGAATCGTTCATCAGTCCGTCAATTTCGGGAGCTGTCTTTGTAAAAGAGGTTTGGTACGTTTTCTTTTCAATTGTTTGTGAATAGGTATTTGAAAAGACGCTAATCAGTATCAGACAGATTGCTATTTTAAGTGGGATTATATGATTCATTGTGCAAGTGCTTTGTTTGTTATAGAAAGATATATGGACGAAAGACTATAGATTTACTCGAATGTTGCATCAGACAATTGGTTTAATTTAAAGAAAAAATTGGTAAAATTGACCTATGCAAAATACAGTTGAAATCGACAACCTCTGTAAGGATTACGGGACCATTCTTCCTTCTGTTTTCCTCATAATGCGTGTGTAGAGACAAGGCATGCCTTGTCTCTACACATGTTAAAAAATAAAACCCAAAATGAGCGATAGATTCTTAGACAAATATCGGATACCATCAGCAAGGTTGCAGAATTGGGATTATGGATGGAATGGTATTTATTTTATCACTATTTGCACCGAAGGAAGGGATAACTTTTTCGGTGAAATAACGGATAGTGTCATGAATTTGTCAGAAATAGGTCAGTTGGTCCATAGATTCTGGTTCAAAATTCCAGATCATTTTCCTTTTGTTTTTTTAGATTCATTTGTCGTAATGCCTAACCATATTCATGGTATTTTGATTCTCGATAAAAATGAAGATATGGAAAATTCTCATGATTTTACTGTTGAGCGGGACTTCGATTCTGAAGTCAATCTTATTACGCCTGGTCAGCAACGTTTTAGAAATCAGGAAAAGAATAGCGTTTCATCCATAATTGGTTCGTATAAATCAGCTGTAACAAAACAGGCACATCTGATAAATTCATGTTTTGGCTGGCAGGCAAGATTTTACGACCATATTGTGCAATCGGATCGTGAATTTAAAATGATTCAACAATATATCGCAGATAATCCTGTAAATTGGGGAAAGGATAAATATTTTGGAAAGGATTAAGGCGTGCGTAGAGACAAGGCATGCCTTGTCTTTGATCCCGGTTAAATGCCTTATCTGATCCCTTTTAAATATCTGAATCTGTTTTCTCTTAATATGCCTTGTCTGATTCCTTTTAATACGGAGACATGGCATGAAGTGCGTGTGTAGAGACAAGGCATGCCTTGTCTTTACATGGGGTCCCAAAAAATAAATTTTCATTTATTTTCAAAAACATTTGGAAATCTGAATTGAATAGTTCTATATTTGCACTGTGTTAGTAAGGTAGTACACTAAAACAATAAATATTCAACTTATGATTCAGATTAAAGACCTTCATTTTGGTTATCCCCGGCAGCAAGCGCTCTTCAATAGCTTGTCGGTGCACCTCGAGGCAGGAAGCATCACCGGATTGTTGGGGAAAAACGGAGCCGGCAAAACAAGCCTGCTCAAACTGCTTACAGGATTGCTTCACCCTCAATCGGGCGAGTTGTCTGTCCTCAATCACAATCCCCGGAAACGGGAAGTGACAATGCTAAATGATGTTTTCCTGGTTCCCGAGGAATTTTACTTCCCTCCGATCTCCATCGACGATTACCAGAAAGCGTACGCACCGTTTTATCCGAATTTTGACCACGCGATGTTGGACCGCATCCTCACCGAGTTTGAACTCCGGCCCGATAATAATTTACAACGCCTGTCGCACGGACAAAAAAAGAAATTCCTGATTGCCTTTGCCCTCTCTACGCGGTGCCGGTTACTGGTGCTTGATGAGCCGACAAATGGTCTCGACATTCCCTCAAAATCATTGTTCCGCAAAATTCTGGCCGGATCACTTAACGAAGATCAGTTGGTTGTGATCTCGACCCACCAGGTAAAAGATGTGGAGAACCTGATTGATAAGATTATCATGCTCGATAACGGTAAGGTGATTTTTCAGCAGACCATTGCAGAAATCTCACAAAAAGTGTGCTTTGTTTCAGGTACTTCGAGCGATGTGGAAGGAGCTATTTACAGCGAGGCTGTTCCGGGTGGATATCGCCTGATGATGCCGAACGGACATGCCGAGACCGAAGTCGATATCGAATTATTATTTAACGCGATTACAAAAGGTATAAAAATTGGTTAATACTATGGAAACAAATAATTCATTTTCGTTTCAACGATTGGTACTGTTGAGCAGACAATCGATGATCATTTACAAAAAGCCGATTGGTATCGCGCTGGCCGGATTTTCTGCCATCATATTCATCGCATTGATTTTAATGCAATCAGCAGCAAATTTTCGTAACTGGGACAACGGCGATAGTATGGCAGCTTTCATATTTCTATTTTTACAGTTCGGTTTTATCTATACCTGCCTCTCATTTCCCGCTTTTCGCTCGAAAGAGAAGAGCATGGTATACCTGATGTTGCCCGCCTCTGTTTCAGAAAAATATACATTCGAACTATTAACCAGGATTGTACTTTATATTGTGTTAATGCCATTGTTGTTCTGGTTGGTAGCCAATATTGAAGGGATTGTAGTGCATTCATTTATGCCCGAATTAACGAATTATAAATTTTCATTCCGCGACGGATTTTTAGCGATCGTCAAAAATGGCAAATTTGAGTTCTGGGCATTGATTTCAACAATACAAGGGATTTTGTTTGTATTTATTGCTCCTTTCACTGGTGCAAGCCACTTTTCTAAATCACCGCTGTTGAAAACGGTTTTCACCTTCTTATCAATTATTGCAGGGTATGGCTTTTTCGTCTTTCTTTTGGTAAAAGGGCTTGGTCTTGAACATATTCATACAGTGAATCATAGGGTTCTATTTATGGATTTGAATAATTCGGACGATGCGCTTATATTTCTTGGGATATTAAGCACGGCAATCAACGTGAGCTTGCTTTCAATCGCTTATTTCAGACTTAAAGAGAAGGAGGCTTAATTATGGAATTTATAAATACAAAAGGAATCTTTCTTCAGATTGCCGACAGCATTTCGGAGAAAGTGATGGAGGGGAAATATCCCCCGGGTGAGAAGATCCCTTCCGTACGCGATCTTGCAAGCGAAATGGGTGTCAATCCGAATACAGTGATGCGCACATACAGTGAATTGCAAACTCGTGGAATTATTGATAATAAGCGTGGTGTAGGTTATTATGTAAGCAACGAAGCAATCGGAATTATCCGGAAATGGAAGCGGCAAGAGTTTTTCGAAACCGATTTGCCAATCATTGTTAGACAAACTAAAATGCTTGATATCACCTTCGAAGAACTAAAACCCTATTTCGAATCAATTATTAAATAGATTACTATGAAAACCAGTAAAATTATATTTATATCGTTGCTCAGCACAATTGCTGTTTTAATCCTGGCTACCGTGATCGACATCCGGATACATGGCCGAAGGGATGATGGAAGGCAGTCTGATTTTAAAGTGAATAAGCGGATGCTCCCGGTATTCAAAGCGCTTAAGGTGTATAACAGCACGAATGTTACACTTGTCCAAAATGATTCTTCGTATATTGAAGTGTCTTATCTGAAAGATTCCATTGCTCCTGTCGTAAATTATACGGTTACAGATGATACTTTGATTATGAGTGATTTTGAGAAAACAAATCATCGCAATGTTTCAGTTACGATTCATGCTACCGATTCGTTAAGGAGCATACAATTGAAAAAATCGAACATCAGTGTTGAGCGCATCGGATTAGTAAAATTGTTCTTCACGTTGGATGAAAGTGAGCTTTGGCTCAATCAGGATACACTTGTGAAATCTGTTTCCCAAGTGTTGGATATCGTTGCAAAGAATCATTCACGAATCAATTCATCCGAATTCAGGATCGATTCCCTGGGATTGGTTCTTCAAAATTCGGAGGCAAATCTTGAAATGAAAGTAAATAAAATCAGTGGCATCTTGTCAGATAGTTCAAAAATCAATGTAAGGCAACCCAGGGAGATCTCGTTGAAGAAAGATGAGACGAGTAAGATAAATGTAAACGATTATTGAGTCCAATTTGAATAGTCAAAAAAAGAATTGCCACGAAGACACCAGGTCACCAGGTTCCACAAAGATTAACTTAGTGAAACTTGGTGTTTTTGTGTCTTCGTAGCAAAAAAAAGTTTAAATGCTGATCAAAACGATACTCCAACAACCTAAAATCTCACAATCAAAATGAATTAAAAATAAAGTTAAAAAATAACTCTTTTATAGTGTGCCTCAATTAAACCTTTTGATACTAATAATGTCGAAACCAAGTTAGAAATGTAATTCCATCGTAAATCAGTAACACAACCATAATAGTGAAATAGCCATGAGAGAAACTTCTCGCGAACTAAAAATGATCAAATGGCTATTCCATGCGACCATTAAAAAACAAATTATTAACGCATGAAAATTGAGATCAACGGACTGAATAAGGTCTATCCTAACGGAAATCACGCACTGAAAGATGTGAGTATGACCATTGAGAACGGGATGTTTGGTCTGTTGGGACCGAACGGAGCGGGCAAATCGAGTTTGATGCGCATTCTTGTAACTCTGGCGAAACCAACTTCAGGTCAGATACTTGTCAACGGGCTTGACCTTCAGAAAAACCGGAAAGAGATCCGATCGATGCTTGGTTACCTGCCACAGGATTTTAGGTTTTTTGCCAAATTACGGACTTATGAGTTTCTCGATTACATTGCCCGTCTGGCCGGTATGAATAAATCATCGGTAAGGAATGATGCGGTTGAGAAAATGCTCGAAGAAGTTGGACTTTACGAAGCACGAAACCGTTTTGCCAATAACCTTTCGGGAGGAATGAAGCGTCGTTTGGGAATTGCGCAGGCACTGATTGGTGATCCGCAGATTATTATTGTTGATGAACCTACAACCGGACTCGATCCTGAAGAGCGGATCCGCTTCCGGAATCTTCTTACACGAATCAGTGAACGCGATGTTGTAATCATTCTTTCAACCCATATTGTTGGTGATATTTCGAGTACCTGCACCGATATGGCCCTTATGAATAAAGGACTTCTCGCTTTTAAAGGATCACCCGAACTACTCATTGAACAGGCACGGAATAATGTCTGGCGAATTGATGCAACAGACACCGAATATCATGAAATCCAGGATAAATACCCGATCATTTCCTCTATCCCATCTGAAGAGGGCTGGGAAGTTCAGGTCGTTTCAAAAGAGATCAATGGTTATAAAGGCGAACAGATCGAACCAAACCTGGAACACGCCTATGTGAATTTTATGGAGAACGAACTTAATCAGCACTGGCATGAGATCTAAGGCTGAATGTTTTTGCAACTCCGTTTTGCGTTTAATTCATTTAAATACAACTTCCAACTACTTATTATGAAACGAGCATGTTCGCTAATTACAAATAAGGATGTTAACTTCACATGCGAGTTCCATCCGGCCTTAAAAAAACATAATACTAACGGATGAAAGCAATTCACAATATTCTGACGGTATCAAAATACGAGTCAAAAACACTGTTCCGAAGCTGGTTTTTCAGAATCTTCTCTATCTTGGCCCTTCTCTTTGTCTTCCTGTTCAATCTGGGAACGCAGACAAGTATTGGCTGGCCAAATAGCGATATGGTGGCCCTGCCATCAATGATACCGTTTATAAATCTTTATATCATTAATATAGCACAGGCTGTTATCGCCGTGTTCCTCGCCTCCGATTTCCTGAAGCGGGATAAAAAGCTCGATACAACCGAGGTTATTTATATGCGGTCGATGACAAATGCCGACTATGTGATCGGTAAGACAATCGGAAATGTATGGGTATTTTTTGTTTTGAATTTTGTAGCATTGGGCATGGTTGCCGTTTTCAACCTCGCTTCTCCTTACACTCAATTCTCGCTGGCACCGTATTTCTACTACTTTTTCCTCATTAGTTTGCCAACGTTGATTTTCATCCTTGGCTTCTCCTTCTTCCTGATGTCTGTGATTAAAAACCAGGCGGTTACTTTTGTAATTCTACTCGGATATATTGCAGCAACACTTTTCTATCTTCAGAATATCTACCATTATCTTTTCGATTACATGGCATTTCACCTGCCAATGACTTTCTCCGATTTTGTCGGTTTTGGCTTTCTGAAAGATATTTTGATTCACAGGGGAATCTATTTCTTTCTTGGTCTTGGTTTTATTGGTTTGACGATCATGTTATTGCAACGTCTTCCGCAATCACCGGTGATCAGGAAAACGACGCTGGTTTTTAGTATTGTTTTTTTATCACTTGGCTTTGGGTTGGGATTCAAATACATCAGCAATATCAATGCTAATGATAACCACCGGACGCAGATGCTCGAATTGAATAACAAATATGCGGCTGCTCCCAAAGTTGATGTAACGAAATACGACCTGGTTGTTGAGCATAAAGGCGAAGGTATATCCGGTGAAGCGGATATGGTACTAACCAATCTGATGACTGAACCACTCCATGAGATCATCCTTACGCTTAATCCTGGTCTTCAAGTGACAGCTGTGAGTGGTGCAAAATTCGATCGTGAACAACAGATCATCAAACTAACGCCAGATTCTCCATTACCAACAGGCGGAGAGTTAAAGGTGAAAATATCATACAACGGCACCATTGATGAAACGTTTTGCTACCTCGATATGACCCGTGAAAGGTTAGAGTTTTGGCTGGACAGGGGAAATGGTATTGCAGATAAAAAACATGCTTTTATCACGCCTGATTACCTGTTACTAACTCCTGAAACACGTTGGTATCCAACGGCTGGGATCAGTTATTCTACAACTGGTTTAAAATGGCAGACCACGCAGTTCTCTGATTTCCACCTGAAAGTAAAAACCACAAACGGGTTGAAAGCGATTTCGCAGGGTAAAATCACCGATGAAGGAAACGGATCTTTCGACTTTTCACCCGAGAACAAGTTACCACAAATTTCACTTGCGATTGGCAGATATACGACGCGCTCAATTGATGTGGATAGCGTAAAATACAATTTGACTTTTTTAGAAGGGCACAATACCTTCGATCCGTTTTTTAAAATTTTACGTGATTCACTTCCTCCGGTCATTCGCGATTTGCGCAAAACATGGGAAACAAAGGTACGTTTCGCATATCCATATAAGCGGTTGAACCTGATTGAAATCCCTGTTCAGTTTTGTTCATTTACGCATGTATGGAGCGGTGCAGGTGAGCAGGTACAACCCGAAACAATCTATCTTCCCGAAGGTGGATTTAAATTACCAAGTGCTTGTTTTGCGGAACAAAAGAAACAGGCCGAACGGTGGAGTGGTCACGATAACCAGACAATCAGTCCAAGAGAGACAGAAGAGAATTACCTGAAACGGTTTGTAAATGAAACGCTTTTGAGTAGTAAGACAACTCCAGCACGTGGCGGAGGTGGCGGCATCCACTTTGGTGGGCCATCCCCGACAGTTGAAGAGATAAATCCATATTTTATTTTTCCGAATTACTACACTTTTGTAACATATGTAAAATCTGATAAATACCCTATCGTTAACCGCGCAATCGAATCGTATCTGTCGAAGGCAGCCACCGAAACTGGGAATACTTTTATGCGGAACTTTACTGGCTTATCCGATAACGAGAAAGGAAATATTGCCTTGCAGGATGCATCTTTTGCCGAAATACTCGACAAACAAGATGACCAGGATATTATCGATAATGTGATTCTTACTAAAAGTGGATTCTTGTTTGCTCTAATGAAGGGGGCAGTTGGTCCCGATAAATTCGATGATTTTATTCACAAATTTATCGAAGAAAAGAAGTTCCAAGCTTATTCTGTTGATACATTGAATGCGCAGTTAATGAGTTCTTTCAATCTCGACCTGAATCAATATCTTCCCGGATGGTACAACTCAAAATCACTGCCTGGATATATCATTTCAAAAGTAAATGCGGTTAAGCTTAAAAAAGAGGATCAGATTAAAACGATGGTTTCGTTTGTGATTACCAATACCGAAAAAGATGCAGGTGCCGTTTCTGTTTCATTCCGAATGGGTGGAGGACAACGTGGAGGTGGTGGCGGTTTCAGAATGCGCGGCGGCGGTGGCGCTGATGACAATATTGAGAAAACTGTATTGATAAACGGAAAGGTATCGAAAAAGATCACTTATCTTTTTAACCGCGAACCAAGGTCAATAACGGTCAATACATTTGCCTCACACAATATTCCATCAAGCATATCGCAACAGTTTGGGAAAATAGAGATCGACGAAAAATTACAGGCAGAAGAAGCAGAAGAGGTCATCGCTTATACCGAAGGGGTGGAGCCGAATGAAATCATATTTGATAACGAAGATCCCGGATTTGTGGTTAGCAAGCCAAGGTCGAGTAGCTTAATACAACGGATATTTATGCCTTCCGATGGTTCAGTTAAGGGTAAAAAAGAACTCAAATACAAAGGAATCGTTTTTTGGAATCCACCTGTCGAATGGACACTGACCACGAATGAACAGTTTTACGGAAAACAAATCCGATCGGCCTACTATCTGAAAGGTGGAAGCGGCGATCGCAAAGCTACCTGGAATGTACCCGTTAAGGTGGCCGGATATTATAAACTATCAGCATACATTCCTAAAATAAGAGGTGGCTGGAACCGTGATGAGAAAACCGATGAGGAGTATAACTTTACTGTTTTCCATGACGACGGTCAGGATCATCAGATTGTAAATATGAAAGATAACGATAGCGGCTGGATGGAAATAGGATCGTACCATTTTTCGCCCGATACGGTTAAAATTGAACTTTCCAACCTTTCGAAGGCGAGAAATATTTTTGCCGATGCTGTCAAACTTGTCAAAGAAAAATAACCGAATACTATAAAAAATGAAGAGACACAAATTTATTCTGCTGGTGCTGTTTTCACTCTTTCTGATTCAGGTGAAAGCCCAATCGATTATTACGCTCGAACAGGCACTCGATATGGCCGGCAAAGGGAGTCCAAGTTTACAGAGTTCATTGTACAATCTTGAACGGACGACAGAAACATTGAATGCGCAGCGGGCAGCGCTGAAGTCACAATTTTCGTTGAATCTAAACCCAATGGAGTATAGTAACAGCCGGAAATTCGATACCCGTATTTCTCAGTGGTATACTAATGAGAGTCTTACCACTTCTGGTACGCTAAGGGTTGATCAACCGATTCTATATACCGATGGAAAAATATCGCTTATAAATCAGTTTGGATGGCAGTCGAATACATCAGACGCGCAGAGTGGTACTACCAGCGAAAACAAAACATTTTTCAATAATTTGAACTTAAGTCTTACGCAGCCCCTGTTTACCTATAACCGGACAAAGACCCAGATTAAAACGCTGGAACTCAATAATGAAAATGCAATGCTAAGTTATGCAATGCAGCGTTTGATGCTTGAAAAGAATGTCTCGCAGTACTTTTACAATGTATATCTGGCACAGATGAGCCTGAGCATTAAAGAGGAGGAGTTGGCTAATACCCAAAAGAGTCATGAAATTATTAAAAATAAAGTCGATGCCGGACTTGCTGCCAAGGAGGAGTTCTACCAGTCGGAAGTGAATCTTGCTACCGCCGAATCGGGTGTTGAATCGGGACGTGTTTCACTCGAAAGTGCCAAAGACCTTTTCAAACAGTATGTCGGGATGGATATTTTTGAGGAAATATCAGTAATGACGGATGTTGCTGTTACACCGATTGAAGTTGATGGCAAGAAAGCACTTGAACATGGTATGGCTTCGCGCATGGAACTAAGACAGCGTCAGATTAGTGTCGAAACTTCGCAGTTCGATATGTTGGCTGTTAAAGCAACTAATGAATTCAGGGGTGACATGACCTTGTCAATGGGATTATCGGGTGATAATCCAACATTAACCAACATTTTCGATAAGTCGACCAAAAGTCCTCGTGTAAGTCTGGCCTTTAATGTTCCCGTATTCGATTGGGGCGAGCGAAAAGCAAGGATCAGGGCACAGGAGGCTGTGATTAATTCGCAAAAGTTGAACCTGACAAATCAGGAAGTACAAATACAAGTGGACATTCGCCAGGTAATCCGTAACTTGAGTAACCTGAAAAGCCAGATCGGAATTGCACTTCAAAATCAAAAAAACTCGCAGCTTACTTACGATATTAATCTTGAGCGATATAAGAATGGCGATCTGACAAGTATGGACCTGAACCTGTTCCAGGTGCAGCTTTCGGATAAGAAAATGGCTTATGCCCAATCGCTGATTAATTACAAGATCGAACTTCTTAACCTGAAGATTCAATCGTTGTTCGATTTCACGACCAACGAAGCGGTTGTTCCCGAGAAGTTTGTAAAGGAATATCAGTCAAGCAGAACTAAATAATAAATCTAAAAAAATCAACATATCATGGAATTCAAAATGAAAAAAACTAGTAAATGGGTATTGTTGGCGTTAATACCCGTAATGACCGCATGCGGAAACCAGGGAAGTCAGGTCAATAACGAACTTGCAATCCCTGTATCAGTTGCTGATGTTGTAAAAGGGCCTATTGTTCAATATATAAACACAACAGGAACCGCGACAGCTGCCAGTCAGGTTACACTCAACACCGAGATGGCGGGTATTTACCGGCTATTAAAGAATCCAAAAACGGGCAGTGAATTCAAATTGGGTGATATCGTTGAGAAAGGTCAGGTTATTGTAAGGCTTGAAAATCCGGAAACTCAGAATACGATTGCAATTACGACAAAAAAACTAAATCTTGATATTTCAGAATTGGAGAATCAGAAGCAGAAATCGCTTTTTGAAAAGGGTGGTGTCACGCTACGCGAATTGAAGAATTCAGAGGTGGCACTTGCACAGGCCAATACCGATTATGAAAATGCAAAAATACAATTGGCAAAAATGGAAGTAATTGCACCTTTCCGCGGAGCAATTGTTGATTTACCTCAAGTTACAAACGGAACGCGTATTGTTACAAATGCTGCTGTTGTAACGTTAATGGATTACAGTAAGTTATTAATGGAGATAAACCTGCCTGAAAAAACAATTGCAACTATTAAAGTCGGACAAGAGGTTTCAATCACGAACTATACTTTACCTAAAGATACACTCAAAGCAAAAATCAACGAACTCTCACCTGTTGTAAGTACCGAAACACGCACATTTAAAGGCAAACTTCTGATTGATAATCCTGATTTAAAACTACGTCCGGGGATGTTTGTAAAAGCAGATATCGAAATTGCACGACGCGATAGTGCGATCGTTATTTCGAAAGAGATTATTGTTTCGGGCAACCGTGGAAAGACAGTTTTCATAGTTGAGAAGGGTGCTGCCCGCGACCGGATTATTACGACTGGTCTTGAAACCGAAACAATGGTTGAAGTAATTGAGGGTTTAAAAAAGAACGAACGGGTTGTCACGAAAGGATTCGAAACACTTAGAAATAACTCTAAGGTTAAGATTATTAATCAATAGTCTTCGCGGTATTCATATTATTTGTAGGTAATCTTAGCATGCGTCAAAGTAAGTGCTTGCTAAAGATCAATTAATTAAATAAGTAATTGCGAATGAAAAAACTGACTTCTTTTGCAGTCAATTACCCTGTAACAGTGTTAATGGCCATATTGGGGATATTGCTTCTTGGAGTGATATCGTACCAAAAATTAGGGATCGACCTTTTTCCCGATCTCACCTCTCCCCGTGTTTTTGTTGAGATAAAATCGGGTGAACGACCTCCGGAAGAGATGGAGAAATTGTTTGTCGAAAAAATTGAAGCTGTGGCTATCCGGCAGAGCGGCGTTATGGAGGTTTCGTCCGTTTCGCGGACAGGAACAGCTCAGATTACTGTCGAATATGCATGGAGTAAAGATATGGATGAAGCGTTTCTCGATCTTCAGAAAGCTTTAACAAGCTACTCTCAGAATTCACAGATTGATGAACTGACAATTACGCAGCACGATCCAAATACGCAACCTGTTGTTATAGTTGGTTTGTCGCACGAGTCGATTACAGATATGAATGAGCTGCGAAAGGTCGCCGTAAATTACGTCCGTAATGAATTGGTTCGTCTGGAAGGAATAGCTGAGGTTGAATTGTCGGGAATCGAGGAGAGTGAAGTCAGAATAGATACTGATCCATATAAGCTTGAGTCCTTTGGTATCACGGTTGATCAGCTTTCAACAAAAATTCAGGCCTTTAACCGTAGTATTTCAGGAGGAACGATCACCGAAACCGGACTTCAATATGTTGTGAAAGGCGTGAGTCTTCTGCAACAGAAGGAAGATTTCGAAAACCTGATCATTGGGTATAAATCAACTGTAACCGGGAATACCGCTGCCGAAAAATCGGCCACTTATTTGCGCGATGTTGCCACGGTAAGTTTTGCAAATAAAGAACCTGTCAATATTGTCCGCATCAATGGCGTACGTTGTCTTGCATTATCTATTTATAAAGAAACACGTTACAATACCGTAAAGGCAGTTGCTGACATTCAAAAAGCACTCGAAAGTATTACAAAAGCCCTTCCAGGTTATAAATTTACGATTGTTACCAATCAGGGTACTTTTATCCGGACAGCCATTGATGAAGTACAGAATACATTGCTTGTCGGCGTTTTACTCGCAATTGTGGTTCTTTTCATCTTTCTTCGGAAAATTGGTACAACATTGATTGTAAGTGTTGCCATTCCAATTTCGATCATTGCTACATTCAACTTGATGTATTTCAATGATCTTACCATGAATATTATGACACTTGGTGGATTGGCGCTCGGTGCAGGAATGCTCGTGGATAATGCCATAGTTGTGATGGAGAATATCTTCCGGAATCACGAGAGCGGCATGTCTGCCAAAGAAGCAGCCATTGTTGGTACTGCAGAAGTTGGTGGTGCAATCACATCCTCAACACTTACAACAATTGTCGTATTTCTGCCGATCGTTTATATGCATGGTGCGTCGGGTGAATTGTTTAAAGATCAGGCATGGACAGTGGCTTTTTCTTTGATTTCGTCACTTGCTGTTGCAATCTTCCTTGTTCCGATGCTTTATCACCGTTTGTTTATGAACAAAGGGATGGTTGCTCCAAAAGGAGCCAGGTTTGAGGGTTACGGGAATTTCATAACGAATCTGCTTCCTAAAAGATGGATTGTAATCACGGTCTCTTTGGTGCTAATGGGATTATCATTTTTACTGATTCCTTTTATCGGGAGTGAGTTTATGCCAAAAACTGATAGCAAAGAGTTTACAATCAGTGTGAAAATGGCTGAAGGGACTTCGCTTGTCCGGACATCGACGGCAATTTCCTCTATGGAGTCAATGATCAAAGAACTTTTAGGCGACGATATACAATCTGTATATTCCAAAATAGGGCCTTCAACGGGGACGTCCACTTCAGCGACCGCTATTTACGAAGGCGAGAACACTGCTCAGGTGAAGGTGATACTTAAGCCTGATGGAAAATATGTTGCTTCGAAAGTCGTTGAAACAATTGCCAGGTGGTATGCCGAAAATCCGCAGTTTGAAGTCACATTTACCCAGGATGAAACGGCATTGCAGAGTATTCTTGGTACAACGGATGCACCTTTAGTTGTTGAAGTCCGGGGTGCCGATCTGAACGAAATCAAGCGGATCACAAAAGAAGTTGAAACATCCATTAAGGATATTCCGGGACTCTATAATTTCCAGACGAATGTTGAGGGAGGTTATCCCGAAATCAATGTTGTGGTCGATCGGTTCAGAGCTGGTTCATATAATCTTAGCGTTACTGAAATCGTTAACCAGGTGACTGCAAAATTGAAAGGACAAAATGCAGGTCAAATGGATAAGGACGGTGAACTGAAGGATATTACAATTCATGTTCCCAAAATTGGTGTTACTGCCCTTGGTGATATGATTATTAAAAACGGAACATCGGTTATCCGGCTTTACGAAGTTGCAAAGCTTGAACAGTCGGTTGCTCCTACCGAAATTTACAGGCGAAATCAAAGCCGGATTGGCAAGGTGATGGCGGAACTCGATAAAGACAAAGCACTCGATCGGGTGGTTGCTGAAGTTCAGGCTAAAATTGCTCCGATTGTATTGCCAGTCGACTATTCTATCCGGATTGCCGGCGAAGAACAGAAGCGACAGGAATCAATGAGCAACCTGAAATGGGCTTTATTATTATCGATTGTGTTGGTTTATATGGTAATGGCGAGTCAATTCGAATCGTTAATACATCCTTTGATCGTACTCTTTACAATCCCTTTTGCGATTGTGGGAACAATCATCCTGTTCTTTATCATGGGTCAGACATTTAATATCATGGCACTGATTGGTATCATCATGCTTGGTGGCATTGCTGTCAACGATTCAATCATTTTGATTGACAGGATCAATCAGCTAAGGACACTTGGTATGGGAAAACGAGAGGCAATATCAGTTGGAAGTCAGCAAAGGTTACGACCGATCCTGATGACCAGTATCATTACCATCATTGCTTTGCTTCCTTTAACATTTGGTTTTGGAGAAAGCGCTTCATTGCGTTCTCCAATGGCTTATGCAGTAATCGGGGGTATGATTACCAGTACATTACTTACATTGCTCGTTATTCCTTGCGTTTACGATTTAATGACGAGCAATAAGCCATTCAAACAAGAGGACTTATGAATTTTATTATAAACAGAAAGGTTCTGATCAGCATGCTTTTCTTCGGATTAAGCATGATGGGATACTTTTCGTGGAAGAATCTCTCCATGGAACTTTTCCCAAATGCTGAACTTCCGATGCTCTATGTGCAGGTT
>Ga0302296_1001682_pt1 | contig 15503 bp, 12 predicted proteins | sample III_Fen_N3_1_FD_194546 | JGI IMG/M metagenome (GOLD analysis project Ga0302296, IMG submission 194546) | Peat permafrost microbial communities from Stordalen Mire near Abisko, Sweden - III_Fen_N3_1 | ecosystem: Environmental > Terrestrial > Soil > Wetlands > Permafrost | place: Sweden: Abisko...
CAAATATTGCCGGTGTTTATGATTATAAAGCAAGCGCGGCTACCAGAGCGAATAATTCGATATTAAAGTTTTTTACAAAAACGGCCTCAAGTTCGCAAATGATTGTTCGTCTGCCGCAGGAGAAGATTAATTCATCCAGGTCATTGCTGCATTACACCCCAAGTGACACCTTATTGGCCAATAATTATGTGATTACATTATCAGATTACCAGTACAACTTCAATTGGTTTGTGAGCTATACTTACAAAATGGCTTCATCGATCAAAATAAAGGATGTAGATGCAGGAGCTTTGAAAATTCAGTCGTCAAGTAATGCAACAGATGGGTATCATTTTGCCTCTGAATTTGACTTTCCAAATGGATATATTGCAAAATGTCTTTATTCATCGGGCGATACCGCAACTTCTGATTATGCCATCACGGATGGTACAAAGACGCTTTACGAAGAAAAATACACCTCAATTAAGAGTAGTACCGATCTGAGACACAGAGAAACCTCATTCTCTTTGACGATTGGTAACGTGTTAATTACACGAATTTTGGGCAAAGGACAGTCAAGTCTTGACAGCGCTAAAGTATACGTAAATGGTGTTTTACAATTGAATTCGAAGGTTGTACTGGTTGATAAAACCACCGATACAATTGATAAATGCATTACAAATCAGAAGAGGGAATTGCAGATTACCTTCGATGATGGCACGACCTCAACATTCACACAACTTGCCGGAAATGTCATAACCGATATCAGTTCATTGTTTACCTCATTGCGGCAGGTTTATTTTGCAACGAGTATAGTTGACTGGATTGCCTGGGATATTTACGCAAATAAATAAAGCCTGGAATATAATTGGGGCGTTTCAATAATAGGGTTGGGATAAGGGTGTGTAATAGAGTGTTTTATTTATCCTTTTTGTTTTGTAGTCTATCAGTTCGAATATTGAGTAATTTTAAAGTTTGGACACATATTGCACACCCTCCCATCTCTTAAAATTAAAATGTTTATTCGACAAAACAAATAAAACGAAAATAGAGGAAGATAATTATTGCCTCTCTTTTCGTTTTAGATATTCTTAACTACTTTTACATACGACTGAAATAATTGCAGACAGAAAGTATTCAAGTACGTTTTATAAAAATGTAAAGATAAAAGGCTTAAATGAAATATGTTGGCAGTAAGACTCTGAATATTAAGTTTATTGAACTAATTGTATTTATAGTTGGTTGGATGGCCATATTTTCTATCCCTTTTTTCAATCACCGACTGAATAATTCTGTGGATTGGAAAAACGTTGGAGATGAGTGGATCAAAATATTCTCTTATTTTATCATCTTCATTGTCAATGCGTTTGTCTTAGTTCCTAAATTTTTGTTTCAAAAAAAGTATAGCGCCTACATCGGATTAACCGTTTTTGTCGTAATTCTTATGATTGGTGTTAGCATTTCATTAGGATTAATTTTTACGACTTCCCAACCAATGGAAATGCCTCCAATGGATCTCGGGCCAGGAATGCCTCCGATGGAATTAGGAAATGGAATGCCAGCTCCATTAGGCTATAGGCCAGTCATACCGCCAGAGCAGAAATCAATTTTCATGATTTTAGCCGATGAGCTGATCATATCGATGCTGGTTGTCGGAGCAGGAACTTCATTTAAAATGGTGTCGCAGTGGCTTCATGAAGAGAACAGGCGAAAAGATTTAGAGAAAGAACAACTAAAAACCGAACTGGCTTTTTTAAGGCATCAGGTAAGTCCCCATTTTTTCATGAATACGCTGAATAACATTCATGCATTAATCGATATCAATAAAGAAGATGCTAAAAACACAATCATTGAATTATCGACCATGATGCGGTACTTGCTTTACGATACAGCACAGGGGCAAACAACCTTGAAAAAGGAGATTAATTTTATTGAAAGCTATATCGCATTGATGCAATTGCGATTTCCGAAAAAAGTGACTGTCAGATTAGAGGTTCCTGTGACCATTCAAGACATACAAATACCTCCGATGCTTTTCCTTTCATTTCTTGAGAATGCTTTTAAACATGGGGTGAGTTACAAAGCCGAATCGTTTGTTTCATTCAAATTGGAACAAATCGATAACCGATTGTACTGCAATATTAAAAACAGTAAACACAACAAGGAAAATCTTGACAAAAGTTATTCCGGAATTGGATTGATTAATATAAAGAAGAGCCTCAAGCTTCTCTTTGGTAATGATTACTTTCTGAATATATTTGAGGACGAAAAAGTATTTGAAGTGCAATTAACGATACCTGTTTATGAGAATAAAATGCTTGTCCATTGACGATGAGCCTCTTGCGTTAAGACAGATCAGCTCCTACATCGAGAAAACTCCATTTCTGGAAAGTGTCGCGCTTTGCCAAAGTGCGTTTGAAGCGATGGACTATCTGTCAAGTAATGAAGTTGATCTTATGTTTGTGGATATCAATATGCCCAATTTTAGCGGTATGGACTTTGTTAAGTCGTTGATTCATCGTCCACAAATTATTTTCACTACCGCTTATAGCGATTATGCGATTGAAGGTTTTCGTGTTGATGCCCTTGATTATATTCTGAAACCAATTAGTTATGCCGTTTTTCTCAAAGCTGCAAATAAGGCGAAGATTTGGTTTGAGCTGAACAGTAAACATGATGAAATCATTCAAACCACAAAGGATTGCATCTTCGTAAAATCGGAATATAAATTGATACGCATACTTTTTTCTGAAATTAAGTACATTGAAAGCTCGAATGAATATATCCAGATTCACCTGCTGAATGATGAACCAATAACAACGCTTATCAGATTGAAGGTCATTGAGGAACAATTGCCAAAAGATAAATTTATGCGTGTACATCGCTCGTTTATTGTCAACCTTGACAGGGTTAAGGTGATTGAACGGAATAGAATTATTTTTGATCATAATGTTTATATCCCGATTGGTGATCAATACAAGGACAGTTTTCAGGCTTATGTTGATAAGACTTTTTTGATTTAATGTAACCTAACATTAAGAACTTTATTTTCTCCAAACATCCGTAGCAGTTGGCTCATAAAAATATTATACGCGGAAAAATTGCCTTTCTACTGATTTATAAAGGTATTTCGTTGATTTTATTTTAATTAAATTGTTACTAATTTTATCTTCAAAACCAATTATTGCTGAGAACTACAATACTTGCTAAATATTCGCCAATAACGATGATGAGACTTAAAAAGAACATAGCCACAAGCGAAGAAGGATTTATTTTTAATCCTGGCACCGGAGATTCATTTTCGACGAACCCAATTGGAACTGATATCATAAAAATTTTCAAGGACGGAAAAACAGTAGAGGATGTTATTGAAATTATCTGCACAAAATATGATGTTGATCAAAAACAGATCGAAAAAGATCTTGATGATTTCATCTCACAATTAAAAGGTTATAATATATTGGACTAAGCACAATGACTAAACAATTAAACCCATTAGCCAATTCAGGACAAAAAATAGTCATTGCGGTGACCGCATTGAATGCCGTCGATAGTCCTGGTCCGGGTGTCGCTGTGATTCGTGCGATACGTGAATGCCCTGATTTTGAAGTTCGTATTATCGGGCTTTCCTACGAATCGCTTGAGCCTGGTCTTTATATGCACGACATCGTCGATAAAACATACTCAATTCCTTATCCATCAGCAGGTACAGATGCGTTATTGGGTCGGCTGATTTATATTCATAATCTTGAAAAGATTGATCTGATTATCCCCAATTTCGACGCCGAGCTTTTTAATTTCATTAAATTAAGGGATAGGCTAATGAATATCGGAATTCGGACGTTCCTGCCGAATTTGGATCAGTTTGAGGCTCGTGATAAAATTAAATTGTATGAATTCGGTAAAAAACACGGATTGACAGTTCCAAGAGACAAAATTATTTATCAGGTCAGAGATCTTGCAGAGATTGCTGAACAGGTTGGTTATCCAATGGTGGTAAAGGGGAAGTTTTACGATGCCGTCGTTGCAAATACGCTCGAACAGGCTCAAAGGGCTTTCTATGAAATTCAGGCAAAATGGGGATTACCTATTATTGTTCAGGAGTTTATTACCGGAACAGAAATCAATATAGCTGCTTTGGGTGACGGTGAAGGAAATGCAATCAGCGTGATCCCAATGCGAAAATTGTACATTACTGATAAAGGAAAAGCATGGGCCGGAATAACGCTTGATGATTCAACTTACATCGATCTGGCCCGAAAATTTGTTGAAGTCACAAAATGGAGGGGCGGATGCGAACTTGAAGTTATGCAAACTATCGATGGCAAATCATATATCATGGAAGTAAATCCCCGGTTTCCTGCATGGATTTATCTGACCGCTGCCGCCGGGCAAAATCAACCCGCCACCCTGGTTAAAATGGCATTCGGTCAGAGAGTGTTGCCATTTAAAACGTATGAAGTTGGGAAAATATTTATTAGATATTCGTGGGATTTGATTACCGACATCAGCGAATTTCAGAAGATTTCGGGAACAGGAGAACTTGACGGTGGAAAAAAATCTGAAGTTCGAAATTCTGGTTGTGGGAAGATACAGTTTGATAATATGAATTAGACAAACTATGATTATGGGAAAAGAGAGATATGAAAGGCCGATTATTCAAAAAATGAATATTGGATCGATGAATAAATTTGGTACCCGAACGGCATTTGAACCGGTTACTCATATTGAAGGTGTATCTGTAAAAAGCCTTATTAACCAATATGGTTCGCCATTATTTGTTATTTCGGAAAGGCAGATCAGAAACAATTTTCAGAATGCAACAAGGATTTTTAAAACCCGCTATCCTAAGGTGCAATTTGCCTGGCCGTATAAAACCAACTACATGAATGCCGTCTGCCAGGTCTTTCATCAGGAGGGGGTATGGGCGGAAGTTGTTTCGGGATTCGAATACGAAAAAGCGCTGGGGAATGGTGTGCCAGGAAGCAAGATCATTTTTAATGGTCCATGTAAAACTGACCAGGAGCTGATTAGTGCTGCGCGTAACAATTCTTTAATTCATATCGACCATTATGATGAACTATATTCGCTGATCAGGTTAAGTGAAGAAAACAACTTGAAACCACGGGTGGCCATCCGGGTCAATATGGATACCGGTACTTATCCCAAATGGGACCGTTTTGGATTTAATTTCGAAAATGGACAAGCCTGGAATGCGATCACCCGGGTAGTGAACTCCACAAATCTTGATTTGGTTGGACTGCACTGTCACATAGGGACCTATATGTTCACATCCTCATCATATGCAACCGCTGCTACAAAATTGTGCGAATTGGCATGGGGCATCAAAGAAAAATTTAATAAAATCATCCAATACATCGATATAGGAGGTGGATTTCCATCATCCAATACATTGAAGGGTGCTTATTTGCCGGGATCGGATACGATTCCTTCGCTGGATCAGTATGCTGATGCCATCACAGATATTATTCTTGGATACGGTTTTAAACAGGAAGAGCTTCCTCTTCTTATTCTCGAATCGGGTCGCGCCCTGATCGATGATGCCGGATTCCTGTTAGGAACAGTTTTGGCAACTAAACGACTTTCAGATGGCCGACGAGCCACAATCCTCGATTTTGGCATAAATACATTGTTTACATCATTTTGGTATGATCATAAAATTAGTCCTGCTCAAACTTTTGGACAGCAAACCGAAGAAATGGTGTTGTATGGCCCGTTGTGTATGAATATTGATGTTGTTCGCGAGAGTATAACCATGCCTTTGCTCGAAAAGGGTAACCAGTTAGTCGTTCATAAAGTAGGTGCCTACAATATGACGCAATGGATGCAGTTTATTACTTTGCGGCCAAATATAGTTTTAATTGATAATGACAATAATACGCATGTAATTCGAAAGGCTGAAACACTTGAATACCTGGAATTGAATGAGCAGACTCCTGATCATTTAAAGCATAATTCATTAAAATAGTGAGTTTAAATAATTTTTAATCACATAATTAATTCATTGTAGAGCCAATTGGTTCTTACATCTTTTAACTATTAATCATTGCCGCATGCTGTGTGGCTTTACAAAAACCTTCAGAAATGTTCATCGACCGAACCATTAAATTAATTCGTAATACGATCCTGCCGGCTACGCTGAACAGCTATTCTATTATTTTCTTTTTTAATAACAGGCTTTTTGCTTCAGTAATTATGCTTGTTTCCTTCTTCAATTTCTTTGCCGGATTAAGTGGTTTAATTGCAGTTTTGGTGGCAGTCCTTATTGCCAACACAATGGGTTTTGACAAAGTTCAACTTAAAAATGGGGTTTACAGCTTCAACGCATTATTAACCGGAATTGGAATGGGAACTTTCTTCGATCCTGGTTTGGTGTTTTATAGTTTACTACTTATTGCTGCCTTATTAACACTGATTCTTTCGGTTACGATGGGAGGTTGGTTATATAAATATGGATTGCCATTTCTCAGCATTCCATTTGTTATTACCTTTTGGTTTATTGTACTCCCTTCTTCTCAGTTCGAAAATCTTGGTTTGACCCAACGCAATATTTACTGGATGAACGAGGTGTATGCCATTGGCGGAAATCCAATGCTTAATTTTTTTCAGACCATGGATTCTCTCCCTTTATACAAAATGGTAGATATCTACCTCCGGTCGATGAGTTCAATTTTCTTTCAGGACAATATTATTGCCGGATTATTTGTAGCGATGGCATTGCTTATTTGTTCGCGAATTGCATTCTCGCTGTCAATTCTGGGATTTATTTCGGCCTATCTATTTGCAAAATTTTCGGGCTCAGCGGCTGCAAGTATCACCTATTACAACATAGGAGCTAACTACATGATGGTTGCGATTGCCCTGGGTGGATTTTATATTATTCCTTCAAAAAAATCATATTTCTGGACTATTCTCTTAATTCCGCTCACATCACTGGTATTGATATTTATGAGCAAATTTTTCGGGTTTTTCCATTTACCGGTCTTCTCCCTTCCTTTCTCATTTGTAGTGATTCTTTTTGTTTATTTCCTTCTGCTTAGAACAACCCCGTCCGGATTAATCCTGACGCCGATTCAATATTATTCACCTGAAAATAACCTTTATGCATATAACAATAACAAGGACAAGCTATCACATTTCATTTATTTTCCATTGTACCTCCCTTTTTGGGGCGAATGGATGGTAACACAGGGGTATGATGGGAAACACACCCACAAGGGTGATTGGGGTAAAGCTTTCGACTTTATGCTACTCGATGACCATTCGAAAACGTATTCGTCAAATGGTTTAATTTGTGATGATTATCATTGTTACAATAAACCCATACTCGCTCCGGCCGATGGTATTGTAGAGGAAATCATTGACAATATCAACGATAACGAAATTGGTAAGGTGAACACAACCGATAATTGGGGTAACACGATTATTATCCGGCATTTGCCAGGACTTTACACGCAATTATCTCACTTAAAGAAAGGATCTTTTAAAGTTTCGAAGGGGAGTTTTGTGAAACGGGGCGATTTGTTGGCTTCCTGTGGTAACTCAGGTCGTTCGCCAGAGCCACATCTTCATTTTCAGGTTCAGGTAACTCCTTTGTTAGGTTCGCGTACAATTGATTATCCTTTTGCTTATTACTATAAAAAAGAAAAAACATCACAGCAACTTTATGAATTTTCCAAACCTTCCGAAGGTGCATTCGTTTCAGGAGTAACGACCAACCAGTTGTTGAAAACTGCGTTTGATATTACTCCCAATACAATCTTAAAATACGGTTATTTGAATGAGAAAGGGGTCGAAAAACACGAGCACTGGGAATCTTTAACAGATGCATACAATTATAAATACTTGTACTGCAAAGAAACAGACACGAGTGCGTATTATGCAAATGACGGATCAATGTTCTATTTTACGGCCTTCTATGGCAATAAAGAATCGCTGCTTTATTATTTTTATCTCTCAGCATACAAAGTTTTTTTGGGTGACAACGTTAATGATGAAATGAATGATGCAATGCCTCTTAGCATCATCCGAAATAAAAGAATAGGATTGTGGCTACAAGATTTTATAGCGCCTTTCTACACATTTATTCGTGTTTGGCACTCCATCAAATCAGAATATACAGATAACCTATTCGATACGAAAACGTTAATTTTAGAATCCAAAATTCAGGTTTCCTTTTTTGGAAAAGCAGGCAAGGAAGGGAATGGAAGAATTACGTTAAAAAATAATCGTATTCAGGAGTTTACTTATGAAACAGGCAAAACTAAAATTCAGGCTAAATGGTTAAATTCTTAATTGCAGTATTGGTTTTTATTTCGGTGGTTGCCAAGGCTCAGGAACCGATCACATTTTTGTCAGTTGACAGCATCACAAGTCAGTGCTATTTAAATGGCGATTGGGATAAGTTGATTAGTATTGGCAAACAGGCCATCCAACAAAAGATTGATTATAAAAAACTTCGCCAACGAATCGGATATGCCTATTTTGTCAAAGCCGATTATTATTCAGCTCAATTGCATTACGAGAAAGCGCTGACCTTTGATGAATTTGATGCCGATTCTCATGCTTACCTCTACTATTGTGGTTTAAATACAGGCAACGAAGCTTATGCACGTTTTCATGCAGAAAAACTTCCCATTGATATTCAGAAAAATTTAAAAGAAGAAGCGTTTAGACCTATTGATGCGATAGATTTTGAATACAATTTCAAGTCAAATACGAGTACGACCCGTTCTAATCCAACCTATCTTCGTACCGGGATCAATACTCAACTTGGCTATCGGCTTTCCTTGTATCAATCTGTTTCAAACTACCAACAATCACTCGATACGGTCAAGATAAAGCAACCAGAATATTTCGCACTATTAAACTGGACTGTCAACTCGCACACCTTGGTCGGAATTGCCTACCATTATCTGAGCGTAAGTGTTGATGGGGTTAAGAAGCCCGGTAACCTTGTATTTGGGTCGTTTACAACAAAACTTAATCGGTATACACTGGGCGTAAATGGTTCATTATTTAATGATGGTGCTGGGAACTATGAACAATTCGATCTTCTGGCAGGAGTGATGCTTCCCGGGAAATCGAATATTTATTTAAACAGTTCTCTAAGTGGAATGATTGAATCGGGAAGTTACCGAACCATATTTTCTCAATCTGCAGGAGCGCGTCTGACAAAAACATTTTGGGCAGAAGGAAACGTTACCTTGGGCAATTTAAAAAACTACAACAATCACAATGCCCTTTACGTCTATAATTCGACTGACCCGACTACGTTCAGAACAGGCGTTTCGGTATTCTGGTATTTTGGGAAGTGCCTGACCTTGTTCGGAAATTATATGTATGATATTAAACAAATAGAGGCTACTCAAACAAATTACAATCAATATTCATTTTCAGGAGGAATTATATGGAAACTTTAAGGAAAAACGCAATTACAATTATGCTGCTATTAATTAGCTTTACTACCTTTTCTCAGTCGGTAGATGCACTGCTGCAAAGTGCCTTTAGGAAAAGCTATGAAGCGGAAAATGCGAAAAATTATGCGAACGCTATTAGTGAACTTAAAGCAGGTTACGATCCAGGAAATTATGTTTTAAACATACGTTTGGGATGGCTCAACTACCTCGCGAAGCAGTATATTGAATCAATTAGATATTACGAAAAATCAATTGCACTAAAACCATATGCTATTGAAGCCCGGTTTGGTTGTGTCAAACCTCTTAGCGCTCTCGAAGATTGGGAGAGAGTGAAGAAGCAATATATCGAAATATTGACGGTTGATCCCCAAAATACTGTTGCAAATTATTGGTTAGGAGTAATTTGCTATAACCGAAAAGAGTTTGGTAATGCGACAAAACTTTTTGAAAAAGTAGTCAATCTATATCCGCTTGATTATGATTCTGTAATTATGTTGGCCTGGTCAAAATTAAACAGCAGCAAGCCGTCGGAAGCGAAAGTTTTGTTTCAGCAGGCACTAATTATCAGGCCAAACGATAGCTCTGCCCTTAGCGGATTAAAACTTATTCCATGAAAATTATTGATCCAGACCGTTTTTCGTTTTTTCGCTGCTATTAGGTAGAAAGGCTTATTGAATTTTTCCATCAGACCGAACTTCATCGCTATCGGTATATTCAATGACATAGAGGGTTTTATTCATATAACCCCCTAAATCTGAAAGCTTTTGAAAACTGTAATCGGCTTGCAGAAGATTAACTCCTGAAATGGAGTTGGTCGCAACAAAATTTCTCCCTGACTTTCCGAGTGACGCAATGAAATGTAATGCGATGTCATACCCCTGAAAACTATATTGTGTTGGTTCACTGCTAAATGCGGTGCGATAATTTTCAATAAATGTATTTACTACCTGATTTCCGTAATCGATAAAATAGGGTGCTAAATAATGGAGTTTTAGGTTGTGAAGATATTCAATATCGATGCTTTGCATCTTGGTATATTCCTGAAGCCCAATTAAAGTGATTTTAATCGACTTTGAAATGGTATTTAGACGCGTTATTGCAACACTAACATTTGCTTCATCCTCTTCTGCCAGTACGATTATATTCTCTTTATCCACCTTTAGCATATCTTCCAGTCCGGAAGTTCCTTCCGACAAAATATTATATTGCCGAATTTTTCCTCCTGATTTTTGGCTAAGGCGGTCAAGAATGATTTTTAAATCACCCGAAATTGCGCCATGATGCAGCACAATAATATTTTGACCAGCAAATTGTTTCGTAATATAATCTGCTGTACCTGTCAGACGAAGCTTTCTTCCGGGGTTGATCTGATAATAACCAGGAGTAGTTATTGCAAACCGACTGTCGGAAGAGAGGGGTGAGACCATTGGAATGTGGTTTTTTGCACACAATTCTGCCACCACTTTCTGGTTTTCGGGATAAACCGGACCAATAACCAGATCAAGAGAAAGAAACTCAGGTCTTTTTACGAGTTTCTCTACGACTTTACTGTCATGAAAAGTGTCGTAAGTAAATAGTTTTAACTTCATTCCAGCTTCAGTTAACTTCTCGGTAGCGAGCAAGACCCCTGAGTAAAATTCGATGTAACTAGCTGTTCGTTGAACGATTTGTGAGGAATCGTTGAGGTTCTGGCAGAATGGCAAGAAAATACCGATTTCAAAAGTTTTGCTTTGATTTTTAAACACAAGTGCCGTTTTGGGGGCTGAAGATTCGCTGGCTGATTGATTAAATGTGTTGTCCGGCTGTGTGTTGTCTGTTTTATTGACATCTTCAATTTTAGCATTCTTCATTGGAATTTTTATAATCATTCCAGTTCTAAAACCGTCTTTAAGCACTGGGTTCAGTTTTTCCAATTCATCTTTTGAAATACCAAACCGTTTTTCCAGCTGATAATAGTTGTCTCCTGTTACGATTTGATAATCATTGAGATTCAGTGCCTCTTTTGGTTTTACCTGCACTTGAGATGGTGTTGAATTTCCAGGAATAATTAAAATAGTCCCTTTTTTTAAAGACCCTTTAACATCAGGATTTGAGTTTAAGATGTCCTGCTCGGTAGTGTTATAAAGTCGGGCAATCGAGAAAAGGGTCTCTTTTCGTTCAACTACATGCTTAATTGGTTGCTGAATTTCAATTGGATTCGCTTTTATCTCTTTTTCCTGAGTCGGTTGTTTTGGTATTTTCAGTACGTCACCCACCTTAATACCTTCTTTTGACTGAGGGTTAAAGCGATATATATCCTCCAACGTAACATTGCTTTTCTGCGCAATTGAAAAAACTGTCTCCTTCCGGCGAACCGAATGAAAAGTGAAAAAGCGGTCATCATTTTCGTCTTTTTGTAGTCCGGTTACTTGCTGCGGTTTCGTTTCACTTGATGCCACCGGGATCTTAACCGTTTGGCCAGAATTTAATTTTTCCTTTATTTCAGGGTTAGCATTGTTCAACTCATCTAGTGTAATTCCGAATTTTCTGGCAATCGAGAAAGGTGAATCTCCACTCACAGCCATGTAAAGGGTGTAGGTTTTACCGCCGATTATCACTTTTTCACCGTCCAATTTTTCCTGAGCCGATAGAGAGAAAATAAGGGAAATCAGTAGAAATAAAGTAGATATAGTTGAAATTATTCGGGTTTTTGCTTTTTTTCGGGACATGTTAATCGATTATTAAACCAATGCAAAATAACGATAAAAAAGTGAGAGGTGCTACTTTCAGCGTCCGACAACAAAAAATAAACCGACAACCTGTGAGGAAGTCGGTTTATTATGAATGATTATCCTTTTTGTGTTAAAAAAGTGAAGTTTAATTTTCACAATTTGCTTCTATAATTTATTTGTATTCTCCAAAATTACGCATGAATTGTACCCTTTCAAATTCAGCAAGATTGGTTGAATTATCCATGCTCAGTTTTCCCTTGAAATCTTCGATTGAGGAATAACCATTAGCCTCCATCCATTTTTCGAGGTTCTGAATCATACTTGTAATGACAGGAATACCATCCTGGTAAAGGGCAGATACAACCTGAACGGTCGTAGCTCCTACAAGCAACATTTTGACGACTGTTTCCCAGTCGTGTATACCAGTGGAGGCAGAAAGGTCGCTGTTCACACGGTTGGCCATCATGCCTATCCAACGCAGGGTCAGTTTGTAATCGCTGTTGTGACTCAACACATCAGAGCCGACTATTTTCTGGTGATTGATATCAACATCAGGGCTGTAGAACTTATTAAACAGCACCAAACCTTTGATTTCGGAAAATGACAGATCGCGGATAATGCCTCCAAGATTGGAGAAATAGGAGCTGATTTTAAGTGATACAGGAATTTTTACCTTTGAAGCAATCCTTGAGACAATATCAAAGTACATACTTTCGTTATCCTGACTTGTCTGGGATAGGTTAGTAGGTAGTATAAACATATTCAGCTCGATAGCATCAGCTCCGGCATCTTCGACTTTTTTCGCAAAGAAACCCCACTCATGAGCGGTCAGACAATTAATGCTTGCGATAACCGGTATTGAAAGCTCTTTTTTTGCCTCTTTGATCAAAGCTAGGTAACGCTTCAGGTTATCTTTCTTTATTTGGTAATCGTAGTAGTCGAGGAACTCAAGGTTATTATCCATTGGGCCGAGCTTACTGAATTCATGTGCAAATTCAAGATAAATTTCCTCCTCGAATATTGATTTCAAAACAACCGCACCGGCTCCCGCTTTTTCGATTGCCTTTAAGTTTTCAATCGAGTTAGTAAGACCACAGCTTCCGGCTATGATCGGGTTCTTAAGATCAAGACCCAGATATTTGACATTCAGATTAGTCATCTTCAAGCTTATTGAGTTAATTAATCGACGTTTTTTTGTAAATATTGATGCATGTTTTCGGCTGCTCTTCTTCCGTCTCCCATTGCAAGGATAACTGTTGCTCCGCCCCGAACAATGTCGCCACCGGCAAACATATCAGGAATAGACGATTGCATTTTCTCTTCGTCTACAACAATAGTTCCCCATTTGGTCACTTTCAGATCGGGAAGACAGGAAGGAACTAACGGGTTTGGAGAAACGCCAACAGCTACAACAACTAAATCGACGTCGAGTTCAAATTCTGAACCTTCAATCGGCATTGGTCTGCGGCGACCCGAAGCATCGGGTTCACCAAGCCCCATTCTGTTTAGTCTCATCCCTTTTACCCGACCCTTCTCGTTGGCAAAATATTCGAGCGGATTGCAAAGCGTCATAAATTCGACACCCTCCTCTTTTGCATGATGAACTTCTTCGATTCGTGCGGGCATTTCAGCTTCCGAACGACGGTAAATAATGATAGCGCGCTCAGCGCCAAGGCGTAATGCTGTTCTTACTGAGTCCATTGCTGTATTTCCACCACCGACTACGGCTACATTTTTACCGTGCAGAACGGGTGTATCAGTTTGACTTGTTGATGCACCCATTAGGTTGACGCGGGTCAGATATTCGTTTGAAGAGAGAATTCCGTTGTAGTTTTCACCCGGAATTTCCATAAAACGTGGTAATCCTGCACCGCTGGCAACAAAAAATCCCTTGTAACCCTCTTCTTTCAAATCATCGAATGATGAAGTTCGTCCCACAATATAATTTGTTTCGAACTTGACACCCATCTTTCGGAGGTTTTCCAGTTCAAAATCGACGACAGAATTGGGAAGACGAAATTCAGGTATCCCGTATTTTAATACACCACCAATCTCGTGCAATGCTTCAAATACGGTCACATCATAACCATATTTCACCATATCGCCGGCAAACGAAAGTGATGCAGGACCTGATCCAACAGCTGCAACTTTGATGCCATTTGGTTTTGCAGTGGCCGGGACATTACTGACACCTGAATTACGTTCAAAATCGGCTGCAAATCGTTCAAGATGTCCAATTGCAACAGCTTGTTTATCCAATTTGTCAACATAAAAACATCTCGATTCGCATTGCTTCTCCTGGGGGCAGACACGACCGCAAACTGCTGGAAGTGCATTGGTTTCTTTCAGTGTCGCAGCGGCTTTTAGAATTTCGCCTTCTTCAATGTATTTTATGAATTTTGGGATGTTGATATTCACAGGGCATCCTTCAATACAGGTAGGATTTGCACAATCCATACAGCGGGTAGCCTCTCTTTGTGCTTGTTCAGGCTCAAGTCCCATGTTTACTTCCCGATCCTGATATTTAACCCTGATTTCGGGCGCCAATTCGGGCATTTTCACCCTTGGGATCAACATCCGATCCTTGTTTTTAGTCTTCGAGCGTAATTCTGCTCTCCAGACCTGACTTCTTTCCTCCTTGAGGTATTCGGGGGTTAACGACATTTCCCTTTAAATTATAGCTTGTGTGAATAAATTTCGGTTGCCTCTTTCTCTTCCTGAATATAGCCGCCAAGTCTCATCAGCATTTCATCAAAATTGACTTCATGGGCATCAAATTCAGGACCGTCAACGCAGGTGAATTTAGTTTTTCCACCCACTGTTACGCGACATGCACCGCACATTCCGGTCCCGTCAACCATGATTGAGTTTAAACTGGCCTGAGTTGGAATATTGTATTTTTTTGTGAGCATCGATGCAAATTTCATCATAATTGCCGGCCCAATAACGATACATTCATCCACTTTTTCGCGTTGAATGATCTCTTCCATACCGACAGTTACCAATCCTTTGCGGCCATGCGACCCATCATCTGTCATAACGATTACTTCATCCGACCATTTGCGGATCTCATCTTCCAGAATAATCAAATCCTTGTTGCGGGCAGCAATCACCGTAACCACACGATTCCCCGCTTTTTTAAATGCTTCAACAATTGGAAGAAGAGGTGCTACTCCAACACCGCCACCAGCTGCCAGTACAGTTCCGATTTTTTCGATGTGAGTTGGTTTGCCAAGTGGGCCAACCAGATCCGTAATCGATTCACCAACTTCGAGGGCGACTAATTTCGATGAACTAACACCCATAATCTGGACGACCAGGGTAATTGTCCCAGCTACCGGATCAGCTCCGGCAATGGTTAATGGAAATCGTT
>Ga0302296_1001685_pt1 | contig 15490 bp, 14 predicted proteins | sample III_Fen_N3_1_FD_194546 | JGI IMG/M metagenome (GOLD analysis project Ga0302296, IMG submission 194546) | Peat permafrost microbial communities from Stordalen Mire near Abisko, Sweden - III_Fen_N3_1 | ecosystem: Environmental > Terrestrial > Soil > Wetlands > Permafrost | place: Sweden: Abisko...
GAGAATACTTACAAAACTATCTGGATGAGTTTGTTTATAAGCTAAATAGACGTAATTTCAACTCATTTTTTGATAGACTGCTCGTAGCTTCTGTTTATCTTTACTGGCATACTAACGATTAATCAAATTAAATATTGATTTTATTTTTAAATAATTCAAAAACAAATACATTTGTAGCTAGTTTATAACCAAAAACAATTGAAATGAAAAGATTATTTGTAACCCTAATTATCTCAGCAGGATTATTCTATTTTAATTCGGCATTTTCTCAAACAACCTTAGTTGGAACATGGGAAAACACTTCTGAAAAAAGTAAAAGTGATGGAAAACCCACAACAGAGTATTGGCGTTTTACTGTCGATACTATGTATTGGATGCAAGGGCCATTAAAAATGACGAAATACGATCCAAAGGAATTGAAAAATAAAATAAACATGAAATATGTTTATAAAAATGATACTATTTATGGTGGAACATTTGCAAAAATAAGAGTTAATGAATTAACAGCTGATAAATTAATTATTAGCTTTAAAATGGGTAAAGAATCGAAAACTGCAAATTTTAAAAGAGTTGCAAAAAAATAAATTATACAAAATTTGTGTTTTTTATTTACTATTAGGTTTAGTTTAATTAATTATAATATTAGCCACTCCATTTTCAGGGTGGCTTTTTTTGTTACATTAATTTATGATATATTTGATGCTGAAAACAAAAATAATAGCAAAATGAAAAGTACTAGAAATTATTTATTCCCTTTTAAAATTATCGGATGTCTAAGCATACAACTAGAATCATGCAAGAAAAAAGCATAAGATCCAGAAATTCTGTATATTAAAGTTTCCGATAAGAGTGATAATACTTATAAGACTGTTGAAATTGGGAATCAAACTTGGTTTGCAGAAAACCTTAAAACCAAAGTCTATAATGATGGAACGGTAATTCCCGAAGTAATTGATTCAAGTCTTTGGACAAAGCAAAAAATGGAGCTTTCTGTGTTTATGGAAATACAAAGAATGCAGATACATTAAAAGATTATGGAAGACTTTATAATTATTATGCAGTTAAAACAGCTAAACTCTGTCCAACTGGGGTTTTAATCAAAACTATGGTTGAAGAATCAAAACCAGGTAAGCCAGAAAATTATGTTAAACCAGTAAAATAAAATTTAAAATATGAAAGGACGATTTTTATTTTTATTGTTTTTTACTTGCTATTTCAATATTGTACTTAAAAGTCAAAGTATTAATAATTGTTTTATTCTTCATCCTGTTTTTGAAGTGAGTGATGATATGGAACCTAATTTGAAATTAGATACAGTTTCTGAAATTAGTAAAAACCAAAACAAACTTGACCCTTCAGTAGCTTTTGTTACAAATTTTGAATATCAAAAGCAAATAATAATTGATTATAATTGTTTCAATAATAATCAATTTGAAAATATTGAAAATTCTTTTTTAAAAGAAATTGTGAATAGTTCATGCGGTAGCCCGAATCCAATAATTTCAAATCTTAGATTAGTCAAAAAAGGCGTAAAGAATATTTTGAATCTTGGATTAGTAAATATCTTTGAATATGAATTTACAACAGACGAACAAACACCGAATCATTTTATTATTATTGTTCCTATTATTGAAAATGACACAGGAATAGATTATAATGGAATTGTATTATTCAGTTATGGGTTTAATTGGTATAAATTAACTAATCAGAGTGAAGAGGTATGTAGTATTATTTATAATATTCGAAGAAATAAAAAACTTGAAATTTTGCTTAACTTCACAAAAAATCATCCAAACTCAAAGATAAATAGTTTTTATATTGGTCGTTTTATTCCAATAGGGAATAAAGTTTATGGAGGATGGGGTGATTAAAATAATAGACTTAGGTGAACTTGGGAGATAGTCATCCTTATTTTAAGAATGTGAATATATCACCTATTCTAGTTTCATAACCTGAGCATAAATTTCTACCTATAAATATATTTGTAAAGCAAAGTTCTATATGGACGAATATTATTCTTGAAATTAATTTCTTTTTCGGTTTTAATTTCGCCATATTTATTATAATGAAATATTTTCTGATAGTTAATAGATTCAATCGTTTTTATTGTATCAAAATAATTTTTAAATACAAGTTGACCTTTTGAATTATAAGTATAATCGCTTATAATTACTGGGTTTTTAGTAGGTTCAGTTTTAATATTTATAATTTTCACATTTGAATCCATTTCATAAATACTAATTGACTTATCCTTTTCAATACCACAAACTTCCATTTCAATATTAGCACCATTTTTATTAAATATGTAATATGAGTCTAGGTTTAAATTATTATTACATGAATATAAATAGAGAGTATCTTGAGTAAGAGATTGTCCATATTTATAGTAATATTCCTGAATTATTTTAAAATTAGAATCTAACATTTTAATACTTTCAGGAAAACCACTCTCATTGTATGTGTAAATAATATTGTTTGTAATATTTTTAATGATACGGCTATTTTTGTCTAAAAGAAATTTCAAACTCCATGATTGATATTTTCTAATCATAGAATCTTTTAAATAAATATCTTCATATTCTAAATTTAAATTACCATTTTCATTTGTGTATTTACTTTGAATTCGACCATTCTCATAATAATTAAAGATATATACTAAATTTCTTTTTTGAGATTTAACTTTTACATAGACTTTTACCTGTTTTACTTTAAGGGAAGAACATATTTTTGGGAAAAATTGTTCTTTATCAAAAAGTGGGTTTTGAAAATATGGCAATTCTTTATTTTCATAGGAAAAAAAAGAATTTTGAGACATAGCTATTTTAAATGATAATAAAAATATCCCAATAAAAATCATTTTATATCTATATCCAACCATTTTATTTAACTTCAAAATGTTCGTCAACTGGTTTACTTGCATCTTTCCCCACTACAGTTCTATAATTGCCATTTGATTCTTTTTTTAAATCATATGGTTTTTCTTGACCGTTATGTAATGGGTCTAATAGTAATGAACCTTGTTTGAAAGCATCCATATCTTCAATTGTTACACTATTAAATGATTTGTAATTTGGAACACTTTGACAAACACCCTCATCTGTGTCTGAATGAGATCCAAAACCTTTATTATCATAACTTGCTCCAGTAGTATGCCACATTTCATCCATAATTGCATTTTGAGAAGCTTCTTTTGTTAATCCAATATTAATATCACTATTAATAGCACCTAATCCTAATACACCAACATTAGATGGATAATCTGTTTTTGATGTTACTCCATTTTGTACACCTAAATTTCGTACTTCATAAAAATTATGTGAAGCATCTGTAGAACTCATTTCCTTTTGAACATCTTTTGAGTTAACTATATCTATTTTAACTTTAACAATTAAAGTATATTGATGACTCGGATTATTGAAACTTTGTTTCACTGTTCCTCCATCTTTTGATGATGTTGCAACCGGAATATCTAAAGTGTAACTTCCATCTTTATTAGATTTATATAGTCTATCTAATCCCCCTTTGATTTGTTCATTAGAAACTCCATCACCTGCATATAAATGCAAATTAAATGTTAATGTTGCCGTGTTAGATTTCTCATCAATTACTAATTCTCCACCTTTCCCTGTTGGGTCTTTATATATAATAGGATTACCATTAAATCCCATATATGGGGATTGTGAAGGATATGACTGCCTTAATGGATCTAATGAAATAAAAACACCAATTCTTGAATCATACATCCTTGCACCAAAGTCATATGCATTTCCTTCACCATAAATCTCATTATCCCTTAGCATACCATTGAAGCCATATTTACTTTCTCTTGGATTAAACATTCTACTAGGCATTCCCATCCCGAAAGGATAATAATCCGAAGCCGAAAGCACTGCAACACGATAGTTTGTATCAAGTAAACTATATTTCGGAATCTTTCTATCGGTAAAGGTTACAAGTACATTTTCCAAATGGTTGCTTTCTTCATAAACACGAGAACCACGAACAATTCCTGTAGAATCGCCCAAAGATTTGTATTCTCCAATGCGAGAGCTTCCATAAATAGGCTGTTCTTCCAAATTTAAAGAATCAGTTCCCGAGTTTGTGTATGTTGACATTATATTACCTGTAGCATCTCTTACATAAACAGTATTAATAACCATTGCAGGTTGGATAACACCTTGTTTGGTTTTAGGCATTACATGCTTTGCTATACGGTTTCCCATAACATCATATTCAAAACGTAAATCGGGTTTGGTACATAAACTGTCGCGAGTTATCGTTTTTATTTTACCGCTAACTGTCCACGTAATTTGTTTTATAGAATCCGATTTGTCGGTTACAAGGTTACCTATATGGTCGTAACGGTAGTTAGTTGCATTGCTCTGATTTTGGAAATCGGGTGCATCGGGGTCGTACACCGATGTAATGAATTTTTGTCTTATGTGATTTTGACCTACTTGCATATCTCAAAAGTAGTGAAAATCTTGTTACTAGAATATTGTAATCTCAGAAAGTTTGTATTCGTGGTAAAATTGCAATAAGAATAAAAATAACTGTCAATTTATACGTTTTCATTTGTGTCGATGCAATCAGTTGCGTATAATATACCACATTGCTTCAACACGGTTTTTGTTTTGCTTTTTACCTATGGTTGAAACCCCTGGCTACTAACATTGAGCCAGTCCGTGGCTATTAAAATCGATTAACGTAATGACATTGAGCGCAGAGCAATAGCGAGTTCATTTCTTGAACTTGCGTTTTATTATTTTTAGTCTAAACTTACCAAGATAAGTTGCGAAAACTTTAAAATAGTGTCAAGCTATTATTTTTAGTTGCACGTACTTTTCACAGATGTCAAACAAATTATTTTGATTGCAACTTATTTTTTTTCGTGTCAATGTATTTTTGTAAGTGTCAACTTGTTTTTTTTGATTGCAACTAAAAAAATAAACTTGAAGGTTGCTGTTTTTTAGTCGCCATTAAAAAACGGTATTCTCACTTATTTTTTTTTACTTGACATTTCTTTTTTTTTGATGTCAACTAAATTTTTTAGTTGCGATTTCTTTTTTTTAGTTGCGATTAGGAAATTTTAGTTGCGACTTCATTTTGCAAATGTCAATTCCAAAATTGAAATTGACATTTGCAAAATAAAAAGGTGACAATTAGTTACAACAAATAACTGCCAATTTTCTTTTTAGGGTTTAGTCTGTTTTTGTCAACGCTGCCGTTAATTCCATTAACTTTCCCTTTGTCGGTATGTTGCCAAAAAACCCAATTAAGTTTTGGTGCTTTTTTGTAATTGCAAATCCAGAAATTGTAATCTTTAAATGAATCTTTTAGATAAGTATTATAATACGATTCGTTGCAATAAATAATCGGATAGACTTTAAATTGTTTGTATATTTCGGTGCAGAATGCCTTTATTTCCTTTTTAATATTAAATCGGGCATGTTTGGTTCTTCTCGTAAATTCAACGTCTAAAACAGGGTGTAAGTCGCCTTTTTGAAGTTTCGCGTTTTTTATGAAATGTTTTGCTTGAGATTTACCATCGCTTTGATATCCAAAAAAATGATATGCTCCACAGGGAATGTTTAATTTTCGAGCACTTTCGATATGTTGATCGTATTTTGTGTCTTTTAAATTATTGCCTTCAGTTACTTTAAAGAAGATAAAATTTGGTTTGTCATTCTTATCTATTTGACTCCAATTGATTTCTCCTTGATGGTGCGACAAATCAATTCCCCATACATGTTTTGAGTAATCAGTTGTATCAATAATGATTGGTGTGTATCTTTTTATTCTGCGGTGGGATGTCCTCGCAAAGTTGTTGTTTTGAGGAATAATTGCAAGGACAAAGAGAAATAATGAATATACAAGAGTCTTTTTTACCATAATTTTTAAGATTAAAATCAATTAAAAATTGCCTTGAACGAAGGCTTCATTATTTCACTATACACATTGAAGCAATGTGAAGTTTCAAATATATATAAATATTTCTTAAAACATCAATGTTTTAAAGACTTTCACTCAATTTATTGTAAAATTGAGTAGTTTGTATTATCGCTTATTCGATTGTAGCGCTTTTTTTAGTATAACCTCGCCAAAGGAAATAGATGCCAATGAGTATGAATGGTAGGCTTAGAATTTGTCCCATATTGATCGGCATGGTACTTTCAAAATCGACTTGCGTGTTTTTTAAAAATTCTATAAAGAAACGGAATGTAAATACGAGCGTTAAAACGAGACCAATTAATATTTCGTTTTTAACTGTATTCGTTTTTGCATTTTTGATGTAGTAAAAAAGCAAAATAGCAAAGATGCTGAAATACGCAAAAGCTTCGTATATCTGTGTTGGATGATGTGGTTGAAGTTGTTCTATTCCATAACGTACCTCGGTGCTATTTACAAACAAAAATCCCCAAGGCATTGTTGTTACATGTCCATAAATTTCGGAATTCATAAGGTTTCCAAGGCGAATTAATCCTGCCGAAATTGGAACAACAATAGCTGCACGTGAAAGAACCCAAAGATAGTCGACTTTGTGTTTACGAGAAAAGATATAAAATGCGATTAAAACACCTAAGGTTGCTCCATGACTCGCCAATCCACCTTCCCAAATTTTGAGGATATTTAAAGGGTGACTGATGTAACCTTCTTCAATAACTTGACCCATAATATTCTTTTGATCAAACCATGGACCATAAAAGAGACAATGTCCTAATCGAGCACCAGCAATTACACCAATTAAAGCTGCTGTTATCATTCCATCAAAAACCTCAGCTTTTATATTTTCATTTTTGAGAATCTTTAATGTTATAAAATAACAAATTGGAAATCCCGAGGCAAACAGAAGTCCGTACCAACGAACATGAAAACCTTCTATTATTTCGGGTTTAACATTCCACGTGATGAAATTTACAATTGCTAGTAACATTTTTTTCGTTTTTTAAATTGAAGCGTCAAAAGGAACGCCAATATAGTTTTGTGGTGTTATTTGTTTAAGTTCAGCTTTTACCGAATCCGAAACCTGTAACGTATCAATAAAGCTTGCTATTGTTGCTTGTGTGATTTTTTGATTGGTACGAGTCAAATCTTTTAACGCTTCGTATGGTTTTGGATATCCTTCGCGACGAAGAATTGTTTGAATTCCTTCCGAAACAACTATCCAGTTTTCTTCTAAATCGCGAGCAATTGCTTTTTCATTTAAAAGTAATTTTTCAAGACCTTTCAGTAACGATTCGAAAGCGATAATACTATGTCCAATTGGAACGCCAATGTTGCGAAGTACGGTAGAGTCTGTCAAGTCGCGTTGTAATCGCGAAACGGGAAGTTTTGCAGCCATATGTTCATACAATGCATTTGCCATTCCAAAATTGCCTTCTGCATTTTCGAAGTCGATTGGATTAACTTTATGTGGCATTGCCGAAGATCCTATTTCACCGGCTTTGATTTTTTGTTTGAAATATTCCATCGAAATATATGTCCACATATCGCGACAAAGGTCTATCATGATTGTGTTCAAACGTTTAGCGGCATCAAACCATGCTGCCATATTATCGTAATGTTCTATTTGTGTTGTTGTTTGAGAACGACTAAGTCCCAAAATTCCATTTACAAATGCATTTCCAATTTCCACCCAATTGTATTGAGGATATGCAACTTGATGTGCATTGAAATTGCCTGTTGCACCACCAAATTTTGCTGAATAAGGAATGTTGTGTAATTGCGAAATTTGAATCGTCATACGTTCTGCAAATACGGCAATTTCTTTTCCTAAACTTGTTGGCGATGCTGGTTGTCCATGAGTATGAGCAAGCATTGGAATTTCTTTCCACTCTATTGCCAAAGCATTCAATTTGTCGGTTATCGCACGAAGCATTGGCATATATTCCAAGTTTGTTGCTTCTTTCAAAGAAAGTGGAATCGATGTGTTATTGATATCTTGCGAAGTCAATCCAAAATGAATGAATTCTTTAAAGGCTTGTAAATGCAAAGCATCGAATTTCTCTTTTAAGAAATATTCAACGGCTTTAACATCGTGATTTGTCGTTTTTTCGATGTCTTTTATTTGTTGTGCATCTACAATCGAAAAGTTGAGGTAAATGGAACGTAAAGATGGAAAAATACCTTTCTCAACGCCTTTTAATTGTGGTAATGGTAATGAGCAAAGTGCAATAAAGTATTCAACTTCAACTTTTACACGGTATTTTATAAGTGCAAATTCTGAAAAGTATGTATCTAATCTCGATGTTTTGCTTCTGTATCTGCCATCAACTGGTGAAATGGCTGTTAATGAATTAAGTTCCATATGTTTTTGTTAATTTTTTTGAAGGTGCAAATGTATGAAACCATCGTTTACAAACCTATGGAAGGGGAAAGAATTTTAAATGAAAAACCCCAACTCAAAGGTTGGGATTTAAATATCTATTTTTAAAATAAACTTTTCTGTTCAGGAACTTCGTCAGTTGGTTTAAATAATGAAGCTTCGTCTACAATTATTGGAGCTTCTGTTTCTTCAACTTCTTCTTCAATTTCAGGCTCTTCATTTGGTTTGATTGGTTCTATGAAATTAATTTCAGAAACCTCGTGAGTCGTTAACCGTTTCCCTTTTGCTGAATAACCTTTTACGCCAATAAATTCTTCACCATCAATGATTTCATCGGGACGTTTTCCACTATCAACATATTTTATCTCAACTCTTGGAAAGCTGTCTCTACTAACTGCAATTAGTTTTGAGTTTGAATTATCGCCAATTAAATCGAGCCATTTGTTGGTTTCTTCAACTTCAAAACGTTTGAGATAGTAGAAGTTTTGTTCACCATCAAGGTAGATGAGAGAAAGTATTTTGCCTTTTCTGAATTTTTCAATGAATTGTTCGTCATTTGGCCATACATACGGATCTTCGTCGAAATGATTGCTCAAATCGAAACTCATTATAGTGTATTTACCATTTTTCGAAACAACAAGTATTCTTTCTGCTCCTTTAAATTCGCCAATAAATTGTCCGCGTTCACTTTGATTGAGACGACGAGTAACAGTGTCGAACCATATTTTTATGCCACCTAATGTAGAAAATCCCTCTTCAATCTTTTTAACTTTATGTAATGGATTTTTCGAAACCACATTCCCCATTGATTGGCGGCCTTTGATAGCTAAAACCTTAAAGTCAACATCAAAGATTGCTTTCTTAAGTTTTGGACGAGGCTTTAACCAAATTCTAATTTTTTCAGCTTCACCGTTAGGATTTGCCGAGAAATAAAGCAGTTTCGAACGGTTGGTACCTTGGGTAATATCGTATTCTTTGTCGCGAATGGTATTGGTTACAAAGAAACGTTTCATAAATGTAATCCCAGACGTTCCGTCGCTGTATACCGTATTATATATAGTTCGTTCGTCATTTTTACGGAATATTGCAATGTGTAAAATATTCTTACCAATAAAGGCTTTGTCGCTTACTTTGGTAACTACGTATTTGCCATTGTCGAGAAATACAATTACGTCGTCAATATCTGAACAATCGAATAAGAATTGATCTTTTTTGAGTGATGTTCCAATAAATCCATCGGCAAGATTTCCATAAAATTTGGTATTTGCAATTGCCACTTCCGATGCATCGATGGTTTCGAAGCTGCGAATTTCGGTTTTGCGATCGCGATCTTTGCCGTATTTGCTTCTTATATGGATGTAATAATCAATAGTAAATTGAATAATGTTATCAATATTTGCCTGAACGGTAAGCATTTCTGCTTCAATATTCTTAATGTGATTATCGGCTTCGAACGAACTGTAACGAGAAATTCGTTTAATTTGAATGGTTGTTAATCGAACAATATCTTCGCGAGAAACAGGTCTTCTCAATTTTTTAACGAAAGGTTTTAAACCTTCGTCAATTCTCGAAAACATTTCTTCTTCGTTCTTACTTTCTTCAATAACCAAATATACTTTATTGAGAATGAAAATCTTTTCGAGCGATGTTTTGTGCCAATCTTCGGCCAATTCATTCATTCGAATTTCGAGCTCAAGTTTTAATAAGGCTACTGTACTTTCAGTGCAACGTTTTAATATTTCCTTTACGCCTAAAAAATGTGGCTTTTTGCCAATGATGACACAAGCATTTGGTGATTTTTGGATTTGGCAATCGGTAAAAACATATAACGCATCAATGGTTTCGTCTGGCGAAATTCCTGGCGAAAGATGAATGACAATCTCAACCGTTGATGAGGTATTATCATCAATTTTTTTAATTTTTATCTTGCCTTTATCGTTGGCTTTTATGATTGATTCAATAACACTATCGGTCGTTATTCCATAAGGAATTTCGTTGATAACCAGTGTTTTGTTGTCGAGTTTATTTATTCTGGCGCGAACTTTTACTTGTCCACCTCTGAGTCCTTCTTTATATTTTGATACATCAATAAATCCACCAGTTGGAAAATCGGGAAATATCTCAAAATCTTCATGTTTCAAATAAGCGATGCTTGCATCAATCAATTCATTGAAATTATGAGGAAGAATAATCGTAGCAAGACCTACCGCAATACCTTCAACGCCTTGTGCCAAAAGTAATGGGAATTTCATTGGCAATGCTATCGGTTCTTTATTTCGTCCGTCGTACGATGCTTTCCATTCTGTCGTTTTGGGATTGAAAGCCACTTCCAACGCAAATTTCGAAAGACGAGCTTCAATATAACGAGGAGCTGCTGCACCATCGCCAGTTAAAATATTTCCCCAGTTTCCTTGTTGATCGATGAGCAATTCCTTTTGTCCTAATTGAACTAAAGCTCCACCTATAGACGAATCGCCGTGAGGGTGAAATTGCATTGTATGACCAATGATGTTTGCAACCTTATTGTAACGGCCATCTTCCATTCTTCGCATTGAATGAAGTATGCGTCGTTGTACTGGTTTTAATCCATCGCTAAGGTAAGGGACTGCTCGATCTAGAATAACGTACGATGCATATTCCAAAAACCAATCTTTGTAGAAATCATTCACATGTAGAATGTTGTGAACGGACTCTTCATTCGTGGTTTCTGATTCGGGAATTTCTTCCGAATCGTTCATTTCTACTATTTCGTCGTCGTCGACCATTGAAAGCTATTGCGCAAAAAATTGATATATTTAATGCAAATGTAAGAAAACTAGCATGAGGCTTTAGGGAAAGCTTTACACTTTTTATTAACAATAAATAGCTTGTTTGGAGAATCAAAATAGATATTTATTTGTAACTTTGAATATAACGAACAGCAAACCTTTAAAGCCCTTGAATGATGATGAATAAAAGTATGACGAACGAGAGTTTCGATATGTTAAAAGGCTCTGCAAGCTTTTTAAATTTAGTACTCAACAATATAAGTAGTTGTGTGCTATTGTTGAACCAAAAAATGGAATTACAGGCATTTAATGATGCGACCAAAACCATGTTTTCTAACAAACCTGACGAACATATGCTGTATAAGCGATGTGGTGAAGCTATCGGTTGTGCTTATCAGATTGAAGAAGCTACGAATTGTGGTGAAACATCCAGATGTGGTAATTGTGAATTGCGACTTGCAGCTATTACTTCATATATGGAAAATCGAGCTGTTTACAAAGAATTTGTTGAGCGTCCATTTTATAAACGTTCAGGTGAAAAGATTATGAAACAACTTCAGTTTTCAACAAGGGTATTTACTGATCACAATGAAAAATATATCATAATGATTGTTGATGATATCTCTAATATTTCGTTACCTCGATATAATTAATAATATGTTTTATGATTATTTTATAATCATAGCCTTAGTTGTATCCTGATTATCTTGATTTAAATAACTGTCGAGTTTCAAATAATCTTCTGGATCTTCTTTCTTAGCTTCCTCTTTCTTTTCCTCTTTTTCAACTTTAAATACTTTCCCTTTTTTGCGAACATATTCATCAGGAACAAGTCGAGTTGAATGATCTTTAACATCTGCAATAGCTCGTGTTTTCATTTCTTTCCATACAGCATTACACCAAATTTTATTTTCAGAACATTTTCCAGGTGGAACATTATCATAACTAAATAATGTTCCTAATGAAATTTTTCCAAATTCGCTAAAATAAGCATCATGAACAAACATCGAATATTCGGCAATTACAATTGAATCCAAAACCGTTACTTTCACAGCATATACAATTGTCCCATTGGTACGTTCTCCAGCACGAGGACTCAAGAATACATCTTCCATATTTATATGATTATAATACAGAAGAAAACCTTTGCCTTCAGCAACAAACTCTTCGGGATTGGAACGAAGAAGCTTCATTGCTTTTTCCTTTTGCATCCATTCGCATGTAGCTTTGAAGATTTTATTCTTATTTGCGTTTTTGATTGGAATCGTATCAATTACTTTAAATAAATCTAGATTTCCTGCAATGGCATTAAACCCAAATATTCCTATTAAAACGGATATAAAAATAGCTATTTTAAGAAATCGGATCATTCCAAATTTTCTATTGATTTAATTTCATCACGTAAGCATCTTGATTAAATGCAGCAATTTCACGTTGTTTTGATCTTGCTTCTTGCTCGCTTGTATATGGTCCTGAATAAACTTTAAATAATTGTTTAGCTCCAGGATTAACATCTGGCATCCAATAATATCCGCCTAAAAACCCGTTATCAACCAATTTTTTAACTCCTTTTGACGCAACTTTCTCATCTGCAACTGATGAATAACTAACAATCCAACAAGGACCAGTTAATTTTGCAGTCTTACCTGTCATTGGTTCAGAAGTCTTAACCGATTTCTCTTTAACAACGTGCTGAGGAGCAGTTGCCGATTGTGTTTCTGGCATTGGTGCAGGTTGTGGCGCCGTTTGTGTCTCTTTCGTTTCAGATGTTTGCGTTTCGTTAACTTCAGCTGTTTGCTCTTCAGCAGCCATTGATGAAGTATCTGTTTTTTCAGTTTCAGAAGCAACAGATGAATCAGAATTTACTAAAACAACAGTTTCTTTATGTTTTCCTGGAATCAATTTCTTGAGGATATCAGGTCTTTTAAAATATAAGAATGCAAATCCACCACCTAAAAGCAAAAATATCAAAATTATAATAATCAATTTGATATTGATTTTACTTCCGCCACCATTTTGAACTTTTTCGAGTTTTTTCAGTTCTTTAAGTCTTAATTTTTCTTCCTTTTGTTTTGCTTTATATTCGGCCTCCTTTTTCGCTTTCATCTCTTTAAGCTTATTCTTTTTGGCTTGAGCAGATAATGATTTTGCCTTTTCGGTTGGCTCAACCGATCCATCAATTTCAATTAACGATTGCTCTGTCGGAACGTCAGCCTTTGGCTTATTTTCTTCATTACTTATAGGCTGATTATCAATTTTTTCTTCAATCACGGGGTCTAAGTTTTAAATGTTAAAGTATTCTTCCCTTTTACACAAATCAAATATATAAAATTATTTTGTTAGTACTATCATAGCACAATAAACTTTGCGTTTTTTTACATTCTTTCTGGAACAGTAATCCCCAATAGCGACATTCCTAATTTTATTACTTTCCCAACTTGTAACGATAATGCCAATCGTACTGCTCGTAATTCCTCATTTTCTTCTTTCAAAATAGGATAATCGTGATAGAATAAATTGAATTCTTTTACTAATTCATAAATATAATTTGCGATTAACGCTGGGCTATGATCTTTCCCAGCTTCCTTAATTACTTCGGGGAAAAGACTTAATTGTTTAATTACCCATTTTTCACTTTCGGACAGTTCAACTAAAGCTACTAATTCTTTGCCTACAGTCAAACCTTGTGCTTCGGCTTTTCGGCAAAGTGAAAAAATTCGTGCATGGGTATACTGAATAAAAGGTCCTGTATTCCCGGAAAAATCAATGGATTCTTTTGGATTAAAGGTCATTGTTTTTTTTGGTTCAACTTTCAATATGAAATATTTCAACGCTCCTAATGCTAATGTTTCGAATAACTTACGAGCTTCGTCATCGCTCATGCCATCGAGTTTTCCCAATTCACGAGAAATGGATTCGGATGTTTTAATCATTTCGTCTACTAATTCATCGGCATCAACAACGGTTCCTTCGCGAGATTTCATTCGTCCTTCAGGTAATTCAACCATACCATACGACATGTGATAAATTTTATCGAACCAATCGAAACCTAATTTAGAAAGTATTAATTTCAAAACTTGGAAATGATAATTTTGCTCATTCCCAACAACATAAATTAATTCTTCGAGCGAAGAAAATTCTTCGAAACGATTCATTGCTGTTCCAAGATCTTGAGTCATATAGACTGAAGTACCATCGGGACGTAGTAATAATTTTTCATCTAAACCATCGCCAGTTAAATCGCACCACACAGAATTATCGTCTTTCTTGTAAAGAACGCCCTTTTGTAAGCCGAGTTCAACAGTTTTTTTCCCAAGCAAATAGGTTTGCGATTCGTAATACATTTTGTCGAACGATACGCCAAGTTTTTTATACGTCACATCAAAACCTGCATAAACCCAACTATTCATTGTCTTCCACAAATCGATGGTATCTTTATCGCCAGCTTCCCATAAACGCAACATTTCACGTGCTTGTGTCATTATTGGTGCATTTGCTTTAGCTTCGTCTTCCGTTGAGCCCGATTGTTTTAACGTTTCGATTTGTTTTTTATATTCTTGATCGAAAGCAACATAATATTTCCCCACTAAATGATCACCTTTCATTCCCGATGACTCGGGTGTTTCGCCATTTCCAAACAATTGCCAAGCAATCATCGATTTGCAAATATGAATTCCACGATCATTAACTAAATTGGCTTTTATCACATTATAACCATTAGCTTCCAATATTTTAGAAACAGAAAATCCCAAAAGATTATTACGAATATGTCCTAAATGCAAAGGTTTGTTGGTATTTGGCGAAGAATATTCTACCATTATTGATTTTGATGAATTATTTGCATCAACAAATCCATATTTTGGACTTGCAATAATGGCGTTAAGAACTGAATACCAATAGGATTTATCTATTTCGAGATTTAAAAATCCTTTAATAACATTGAATGCCGAAATCTCAGCAACTTTATCTTGTAAATATTTTCCAATTTCATCGGCAGTTTGTTCGGGACCTTTTTTCGAAGCTCTTAAAAGAGGAAAAATAACAATGGTTAAGTCGCCAACAAATTCTTTTTTAGTTTGTTGGACTTGAATTGTTTGAAGTTCGACAGCAGAACTATACAAGCTTTGAATGGCTTCGCATGTTTTACTTTGCAAAATAGATTCTAGATTCATTCTTTAAATTTTTGAAATGCAAAAATACAAGATTTTGAGCATAAAAATATCACAACACATTCGATTATCGATTTATCTTGATGATATTTAGTTTTGGGGTTGGATTGTAATTTTGGAAGTAGTTGACCCGCAAGGACTCGAACCTTGAAAGGCAGAATCAAAATCTGCAGTGTTACCATTACACCACGGGTCAATAATTCCCTAAATTGCGGTTGCAAATGTAG
>Ga0302296_1001687_pt1 | contig 15490 bp, 5 predicted proteins | sample III_Fen_N3_1_FD_194546 | JGI IMG/M metagenome (GOLD analysis project Ga0302296, IMG submission 194546) | Peat permafrost microbial communities from Stordalen Mire near Abisko, Sweden - III_Fen_N3_1 | ecosystem: Environmental > Terrestrial > Soil > Wetlands > Permafrost | place: Sweden: Abisko...
AGTTTCCATTTCCTTTTAATTCATCGTCTTTTTCCATGTTGTTGAACCCATATCTGTACTCAGGGGTATTTCCATTTCTATACGGTAAAGCCTGACCGAACGGATAATAATCACTATAACTCACTACATCGGGTTGGAAATAAGCAACTGTTGTGCCATTTGTTGAAGTGGCCAATTTACGATCCTTCACCACATTGAGCACATTCCCCAAATGATTGGCTAGCTCATAGGCTTTGTCACCAATCAAGTTGGTGTAATGCGCATTTGCAGTTGGTGTTGGTGCTGTCAATGGTTGCATACCTAGAACTGTGGTTGTACTTAAATCTTCTACTCCTATGCGGCTTGAGCCGTAGAGGTTTCGAAAATACAAAAATTAAGTTATAGTTAATAAAATTTATTCTTGACGCCTTTTCCGCCTACAGCTGCTAGTTGGTTTCCGTGCTTTCGTGCGCCTCACTGTTTGGCATAGTTCCTCTAACGCTTCACTTTGCCAAAGCAGGGCTTCCTCTCAGCATGCTTCACCAAGCTATTCGCTTGCGTCGGGGCGTGGGGCATAGGAAGAAACCAAACAAATCACTCCTAATTTGTCGTTGTCTAGTAAATCAAAGAACGGAATTTAGAGTCGTTAAGATAGTGAAAGTACCAGAATTGACAAAGGATTCAGATGGTTTTTTCTAACTAAAAATGAACTTTCACATCTTTATCTTCCAATATTTATAATCCAAGTACAACAACACACATGCCTCAAGCATTTTTTGCGATTTACTAAAGCAAAGTGTATGTCGTGTCAACCTTTTTAGATGAGTTCGAAGTGTTAAATTACACCGTTCAATTCTATTGTTTGAATAACGTCTAGTATCATGCACAATTGGGTGAATCAAATTCGGATAAGCTGACAATCTATCTGTTATGATTTTTGATGGGTTCAATGATTTCAACGTACTCACTACCTTTCCAAGATTCGCCGAACTCCGTGACCCAAACGTTATATCCATCACTTGATGCGTTTTCCGATTGATTGCATAAGCTATCCAGCAATAATTTGATGGTTTGTTTTTGCCAATGTAGGTACATACTTCATCCAATTCATACACCTGATTCGTCTCACAATAGATGGGTTTGGTGATTTTCGATCTTAAATACAGTATTCTTCTTAAAATGGTACTTACAGAATATTCCAATATTCGTGACATTGAACGAATACCAACTCCTTCCGCATTTAACAACGTAATTCGCTTATCATCACCTTCATTATACCGCCTAGTACAGTAACTACTTTGCTGGTATTTACCGCAAGTTTTGCATTGAAAACGCTGATGTAAACCACGTTTACCTTTACGAATTAGTGTCGATTTTGAACAATTAGTACAATTCATAACTCCAAAAGTGCCATTTGGAACACTTGGTTCAAAACTCGCATTTTAAAGCGATCTAACAAAGTTTCTCCTCGTAAGAGAACATTTACCTTACCTTCTAATAAATCAAACAACTTTTTAAATCGCTATTTATCAGACCATTAATTTTCAAAATGTTCAAAAGCTCCATTTGGAACACTACCAAAATATGAAAGCCTGCTTTGGTGGCTCAATGAATACATTTACGGGTATACCCAGAACTTAGAAGTGGCTACCATAAAACCTTCTGAGGTATGCAGTAAGTTCTATACCTACGCCAAATACGATTACGACTTTGAGCCCAACTACCACAAACGGATACTACAGTTCTTTTTGTTTATTGATCAACTTGGGTATCACAACCCGAAGGTTGTTCAGCACCTGAGGAATAAGTAAAACCATCTTCAACTACCCTGAAACACGAGGTCTCAGTTCTGGTCTTTATCTTTGATTGTGACATCTTTTAGTGCTTCGGTGATACTTAAACATACCCTCATACAAAACACTATAAAAAATGTTATATGACTGAAAACATGATTCTTAAATCAAAAATGATTCTTCATCAACTACCCTGAAACATTACCAATCTGACACACTACACATTTCAAGCAGTTTTTTTGATCGAAGTGAAATTTCTTTATAAAATGTCGAATCACTTTCGATTTCAACATAAGATTTCCCTAAAATAGGTTCCAAATTAATTGAGTCATATAGCTCAGTTTCATATATCGTAAATCGTATTTTTTTTAAGGCAAACTCTGTTCTAGGGCAAATATTATAATAATTCTCAAGCGACTCTATTAGTAATAATCTATTGTTTTTATCATCATCAAAATTTCGATCATATATAATTAAACAAATTGTAATTACTTCTTGAATATCTTCTGAATCAATCAATTTACCTATTAGGTCGACACATTTATTTACAGGAACTTTCTCTAAAACACCAAGGTCACACTCCAACATTTCTGACTCATAAAAGGTAAGTAACCAATGATCATTCGTTATCTTATCTTTAAACACATTATATTGATCAGTCTTAACTAACGATTTCAATTTAATATCGATGTTTTCTTTTCCAAAGACTAATTCTGTACTACTCATAATCATAATGTTTAATTACCAGAGCCTTTTGGTATTTCATCCGGTTCAGCAGGTCTAACGCCTCCCTCAACCTTTTTCCCTTGAACATGTGGTGTTGGAACGCCTTTATGAGGAGCTCCTGGCTTACCATCAGGCATTCCACCATCATATCTCTTTTCAGGATTAAAATGCCCAGTTCTAGTCTTCTCATAAGTCTCATATTTGTAAATTTTTCCGTCAATTTCACTACGTTTAAATGTAGAATGTGGTCCATCTGCCATTTTATTTGGATGTAACTTATTGACTGATCTAGGACTTCCTTCTGGCGCTGGGATTGTTGTCACAATAATAATGGCTGCATCCACCTTTTCACCAACACTAGAATTAGGATCAGCAATAGTTTTAACACCCTCTTCAACAGGGTCATAAAAAGTATTCCAAACATCAGCCGTTAAATCTTTCATTAAAGCGATACCAAAATTATCCGCATAATCAGAACTAGTGGCGTTCTGAATATCACCTTCATAATCTTCACCACCGATAACTCTATGGCTTTCAGGCTCACCCGTTAGATCTGATATTTTAACTGAAACTAAACTACACCATGTCTGGGAAATTTCTTTACTTACATTCCCATCCCCATCAAAATAGCGATACACTCTCGTATGATAACCAAACTTAAGAGACGCATCAGTAGTTACATGAGATAATTTCTTATGTTTCTTCCCATTTTCATCCCACCAAACGTTATAAACATATTTTTTTTCGAGTCCTTCTAATTCAACAGCATTAATAACAACATTTTCACTAAACGCATAAGGGCTATTCCAAGGATAACTTTTTGTCAACGGATCAACCGCAAAGAATCGTCCAATTCTAGGGTCGTGCATACGATATTCAAAGTTCAATGAGTTATTCGCACCTTTTAGTTCATCGTCTTTTTCTTGGCCTTGGAATGAGTAACGGTAGTCTGAAACGCTTCCATTCCGGTATGTGAGAACCTGACCAAAGGGGTAATAATCACTGTAACTCACCACATCTGGTTGGAAGTAAGCAACCGTTGTACCATTTGTAGAAGTAGCCAATTTACGGTCTTTCACCACGTTTAAGACATTACCCAAGTGATTAGCTAGCTCATACTCTTTGTCACCAATCAAGTTGGTGTAATGCGCATTTAAAGTTGGTGTAATCAGTTGCTGCATGCCTAGAACTGTGGTTGTGCCTAAATCTTCTACTCCTATGCGGCTTGAGCCGTAGAGGTTTCGTTCCGAAAGATACAAAATATTATCATCGTCCAGCGAATGAGTAAACGAATAAATACTCATCGGGTTTCCTTGTGCATCGAGCACATAGAAAGTCTTCTCCCAAGAACCGTTGGTAGACACTACGTTTTTAGCAATGCGGTGGCCCATGGCATCGTAGGTAAACTCAATGGTTTTACCCGCCAACGCGCCACCATAAGTTACTTTCTTCACTTTGTTGGTTACCGTCCATTCAATCAGACTGATGTTTTCAGCCACATCTTTGGTTAGCTGACCGATCTTATCATACTCGTAGTTGTTGGCAGCCTGATCGTCGAGATCTCCACTGAGTATACCCGCGCTGATCAAATCATCCACATGCCCCAAACGGTTGGTGGCCAATGGTTGAGTAGCAGGTTGAACATCCGGAGTGTATTCAGTAGTGTTACTCAACAAGTATTTGTAATCAAAATCATCAATCTGTACTACTGATGCATTGTTGGAAGGTGTCCAGTTTTTGAGGGTTTTAATATTACCATTGGCGTCAAAACTGTACTTGCTGGCATAACCACTGGCTACAGGAGTAGTTCCCGGTGTGATGGCCTGATAACCTTTCATATCGGTAATGCGGTTGAGCTGATCGTATTCATAAACTGTACGGTGTGTATAGGTAGGTTGCGGCGCTCCCGAACCGTTATCCACATTGCCCATCAGTTGCTCAGTGAGTCCGGAGATGGCTGTGTGCATGGCCCGGATGTTTCCGTTGTAATACTGGCGGTCTTGTGTAGTAACAGCATCGTCTTTCCACAACTGGTTTTGGTTACCTGTAGCGGCGTTTTGCGAGTGACCCAACATGGCCATTGTGTTGGCGTTGTAGTCTCCACTGAAATAATTCAAACTGTATCCAAACACATCGCGTCCGGCATAAGCGTTGAGTGAAGCGGTTGTTTTTCCGTCGGCCCCCATCATTTTATTGGCGTCAATCTCTTCACCATTTACACTTTTTAACCAACCTTGAATGGTATAGGCGTAATCAGTAGCCTCTACTTTTTTCTCACCGATTTCTGTTCTGGCCAACGGTCCGTGATCGTAGTAAAAATATTTGGCATCTTTCTCAAATACCACATCATCTTTGGAGGTTTCAGCTACTACAATGCGGTTATCCGAATCGTATTGATAGCGGTGAATGAATTGATCTACATAGCCTTTTTGGTAAATCACTTTATTCACGTTGCCGCTTACCAAATCATAACTATAGTTTAGGTGTTTGATGTGCTGGTTGAGTACCATCAAATTGGCATCAGTAGTTATTTGTAAAAGTTGTGCTACATTTCCGTGTACGTCGTAGTCGTAGAACGTGGCGTTGTCATACACATTCATGTTGGTATTGTAGGTACTTTGGTAAATAACCCCAACAATGCGGTTGCGAGTATTGTTAGTAGCATAGGTGGTGCTGCCAAACAAGTTGACAATAGTGCTTGTGCCTCCCACAACTGGTGCGGTAACATCTGTAAGGGTAACACCGTTCATGAATTTTAATTCATCGTAAATGGAGCGGGTTACTTCTAAACGAGAGGCATCCATGTTGCTTGGGAAATCCGATGCGTTTTGACCTGTAAGTCCTGTAAAAACCGTAAGATTATAACTCACCTGACCTTCATCTGTAATATCGTAGTTGTAAACATTATCAGAGATGAATTCTCCGGCTTCTACCACGCGACCCAAAGCATCATAACGAGTATAGCTAAAACGTTCAGGTGATAAGTTGGCTTGTTTGGCGTTTTGGCTCATCACCAAACGACCCAAACGGTCATAAGCAAATTTACTGATACCGCCATCCGGTGTTTCTTGATAAACCAACTGGTTCAACGAATTGTAGCGGTATTTGGTCTCAAACGTATGCTCCGGTGCTTTTTTCACGCCTGCAATGGTGTTGAGTGTTTCTCCGGGTGTACTTGATCTAAGTGCATCCATTTGCGTATACGTTGCCGTGTTGGCTTCTCCAACCTCCAAACGGTCTACACCTTGCGGCGGAACTGTTTGAATAAGGTTTCCTGCACGATCATAATAATAAAGCGTGTAGTGGTATTCTTTATCAAGATGGCTTTCGGTAAACGTTTCAACCACTGTAGCCATAGCCTGCTGGATGTAGTCTTGTGTAAAAGAAGCTCCCATTTGGGCAAGGTAGATCTCATATTGGTTCGCCATGTTCACATTCGCAACAAAATTAGCCCATTGGTCACAAGGAAACGTTCCTCCATCAACAGGAAATGAAACTTGAGGTGAGTTCGCCGGACAAATTTCTTCATTGGCAGGCAAATAAACATTAGCTACGTATTCATTCCAAGTGGTAGATTCATTTCCTTCAGTTCCGATATAAGAAATATAAGGAGCTATGGCATTTGATAACAACGTGTTGGAATACCCAAGTGGGGTTGCACCGAATTGGGAAATACTTATATAATTGACATCGAGCACACTTGAAAGACTGCGTGTAGTGATGTAATTCATGTAAGCATCCAAGATGTAAGCAAATTGATTGGCACAGAACAAGTCCTGATCAACCATGTATTCCTGTTCAAAAATGGTCAAATCACCACTCGATAAACTACCTGCAAACTGTGTATGCATGAAATTGTCATACATAGTAAATGCATCTGTGCAACTGATCGGAACTTGTAGTTGAGGCCCGCAATCATCGCATGGAGCGGCGTTTTGCAAACATGAAATACTTCCGGTAATCGTTGTAGTGCTATTGTTCGATAAGTGTGCAGTACAACTAAAGGTTGTTGCGCTTGTCATTACTACATTCGATATCGACACTAACGTATAGCTTGACGACAGTGATAAGGTAATACCACAAGGGCTTACCGGTTCACGAGCATAACTTGCAGCTTGATTATCTAATGTGCCGGCATAGTATGCAGGGCTCCAACCGAAAATAATCGCATCATTTAATGACAAATATGGATTCAAATTCACTAATTCTGCGGGTTTTAAACCTTGGGGAATGGAATTATGACTCAACAAGTAATTGAAAAAGCCTTCAATGGCAAATTCTTTACTCAATTCAGGTTCACATGGACAACTTAAATCCAAGATCACATTTTTTGTATTGTTCAATTGGTATTCGTAAGTCGCACTTTTTGTGTTTAGAGCGTTACTGTAAATATAATTTACATAAACCGTAGTTCCGATAAATTCAATTGAATTAATGAATTGTACAGCCGGCATATTAGTTACCGGTATGGTTAAGGCATTAGAACCTGAAATTATTCTTAAATAAGTAGATGTTCCATACCATGTTGGTGAGGTGTTTCCAAGGTAATTTACCAATACAGACTGAGTGTATTCCGGAATAGAAGCTATAGAAACACCTGATCCTGAAGTAAGAAATGTTCCGTTTTGAACCATGCGCTGCATCAAGGTTAAAAGTGCGCCTTCCAATTCTTCTTCTTTCTGGCAATTCGGGTCTAGATTTCCATTGGTTGCATACGCTGTTTGACAAGAGTTGAATTTAATACCACTTGTGTTGACTATCGTGATAACGTATTCCTGAGTAACTGTAGAACTTGTTCCTGCTTTTACTAGCACCTTGAAATCTTCACTACCAAGAACGGGATAGGCTTGTGAAATGCTATAGATAAACCAAGAACTATTGTAATCATTCCAGTCTAAACTGCCTGCATTGTTTTGCAATTGCGGAAGCAAAAAGGAATTAGTTGAATAAGGGACTTGAGAATCGAATGTAAGTTGCAAATCTGAACCCGAAAGACTACCGCCAACTGTCATCGTAGAACCGGATGAAGGAAGACTACCCGATAAGGTAGCAAACAAATCAGGCGTCAATTCAGCCAAATTATCCATGTCATTATTGGTTAATAACAAACCATCTATTCCCATTGCATTTAATAATGCTTCCATGTCAATCATTGGAGGACACAATCCGGTTCCTTCCCACGTAGCATAATCTGCATCTTGAGTCAATTCAGAAATGATATTCTCATCCGACATAGCTGGGTTGTACAATGCATCGATGCGCGTAACACGAATGACTTTACTATTGTAATAACCACTGGCAAGTGCAATAGACGAACTTGTAACGCTATTGACATCGGTATAGGTATAGTTGGTTAATACCAGACTCATTACGGAAGCAAAGTTAGTTGCATCCCACGAAAAAGCAGGAGCAATACCAATACTCACTCCATTTACTCCGATTGCTCCGTTAAAAACACCTGATTGTATTGTGAAAGGTGAAATATAGTAAGCTGTATTTACATGGGTTCTAAAACCATGAACATCCATAAACAATTGGTTGATCTTGGCTTTGTAGGAGAGGTAATAGGATTTGTAGGTTTGCCAAATTTGATCTCTGAAAGGATAAAGTGGATCTGCTGTATTGCTAAGATTAGATACTGTAACTGTACCAACAGAACATGAATTGTCAAAATCATTACCGCAAACTACCGTTTTTGCGGCATACGTCAACATCGAAACACCCGACCCTTCATAATTGGTCATAGCCTGATTCATCAGCGCATTTTTCAAGGTTGTAGTCGCACTTCCGTTAATGGCGGTGTGAACCGCATAAGTTTGGTTAAAATAAGGGTCAATCCCAATTAAATTTCCCGTTTGCAATAAATCAATTATGTGGAAATTCAATCCGTCAACTGTCGTTTCCACTGCACGAGCCTGATCATACGTTGTTGCCTGATTATTGACAACATCGTTGAACACTTCACTTGACATACTCACCCCAACATTTGAGGTAGAATTGATGGTTGTTTCACCGGCACAAATAGCCAATGCATATTGATAAAGCGGGTATTCTGGGTGGAACTGCAATAGTTCATCGGCCCAGCTTTCCTGAAAAAGAGCAATAAAATCTGCCGCATTTGCCAATGATTGAGGAGTTACGTAGTAGGTTGCCGGTACAGTACTGCCACCTGCCGGATCTAATCCTGCTACCAATTCGGGATCATAATCATCACCGTCATAATTAATCGCAATCATTTCTGGGTTACCGTTATCATCTTTATACACCAAACCGTTCGATTTCCAGTCTCCTTGCAAAAGATTGTTTTCATTGAAAACACTCAACGGATCTGTCGGATCAACACCACCATACTGACCTTGTGGCTTCATATCTCCGATCATGACTCCATAGTACGCATCGCAAGAAGTAACAGGTAAACAAGCTGAAATACAATCGTCTAATAATTGGTTGTAAGTGTTGGTATAAGCTATTATTTCCGGCTCAGACAAAACGTGACCTTCATCAGAAGTTGCATCTGCCAAATAATTTGCCAATGTTCCCAACTCATCAGCACATTCCTGACAAGTCATTCCACAATCTTCAATTACCCCATCATAAAAAGAGCTGTCATTCAACACACATGCATTTGCTCCGGATAAATAATGTGCCTTATATGCAGCCAGAGAAGCTTCATTTACCTTGATTTCTTTGTAAAGCGTATACGATCCCTTTTTAAGGTGTAATACGTTCTCAGCATGAGTGACAGACGTTCCGGTTAAACCACCGATTTGCTGTACTCCTACTGCCGGATAAGATGCAGCAAACAATTCCTGCCCGCAATCGTCACGGAAACTCAATGTAAGGTCATAAACAAACGGATAGCTAAGCGTTGTTTCACCACAAGTTGTTTCGTAATTATCCGTTGTAATGGTATAAGTGAAATCATACACTGACTCATCTTGAATAACACCAATTTGGGTCCCCATTTTCAAACCGTCTTCCAACGCCCCGAAAGCTCCGGTACTAAACAACACATTGTCGTCATTGATCATATTCACATCTGTAGGAGCCAGTTTATTAAGTAAATCTGTGGTAACTGTTTGGTGAACACCATTGTTTTCAGAGTCTACATCCTCAAATGCCGTTTGGTTATTTGCTGACAAAGCGGTTGCAATTACACGACCTTGCGCATCCAAATACGATACGCTTACTTGGCCATTGGCATCAACAACCATGTTCTTTTTATATCGTTGCTTATAACCGACTTTATAACCGAACAAACGATCCAATTCCTGTTGGCTTGGTTGGAGGTAATAATAGAAGGTTTCGTGCCCACTACCAATTTTATGTGTAGCACCAACACCACTTTGGTTACGAATACGCCCTGTATTATCAGGCGTGTATTCTACCTGAGTAAACGGATATTGCTGAGCATCAGGCACGTATTGCTGCCAATCTGTGTCAGTAGAGTGTGCGCCGGGTGAATAATAATTAGCTGCACCGGTACTCGTTGACATGCTTCCTGCGGGAGTAACTGCACAATCAGCATCTTCAAGCTCCCAATCAAAATCCTTATGGCTATAGGTTTGACCGGAACCATTGTTATTTATATCCGGATAATACTGAATAGCAGGATTTTTTTGTGGCACCGGCAATACCTGAATAACTCCACGTCCCTCATTGTCGTAAACCGTTTCACCTACTATTGATTGGTTATCCGAATTGATACGTGTAACTGTTTGGCGATTGCGTAAACTTCCATCAAAATATTGGGCTACTTCTTTTTTCTTACCGTTCTCAGCATAAGTCGCCTGATACTGCCAGTTTTTTCCACCTTCGTGTTCCTGAATAACGGTAATAATATTCGTGGTACCCCAATCGTTCACCGTTACTTTTGTATTGGTATTACCGCTCCACTTACCATATTTATCAAGCGTTGGAGCATCCATCCAGCGGCCAACACCACGAACCCGATACACCAAATAACCTTGCGCATAGGTCTGAGGAATGCGGTAATTTTGACCACTCACCCGCACACGTGTGCTATTACGTACAAATTCTTGTTCTGTTAGTGTCAGATCGGTCATTGCACGTGGTGTGCTCGTATTGGTAGTCGAATAATTGTCAACCCATGTCCATTCCAAATCATAATATTCAGCTCCGGGAACATACTCCCAAACCAATTCATATTCATCAACACTTGTATTCAAACTATTCACATAGGTCAGCACACCATTCGTATTATAAGTAGCAAACTTATGACTCGCAACTGGGCCAGTTGTTTCATTCAATTGGTAATAGCGTTCAGCATAAAATCCTCCTTCCAAAAAGACATAATTCGGAACCATAGACGCACTCGCCAATGTACCATTGATCGTAATTGACTGAACCTCTACGATGAATTTATGTACTCCCGTCATTCGATAATCATCAGCGTCAATCGTTACTCCAGCACCTTGTGTTTGGGTATACTGAGCTGTTAATGTCTGATTAAACGAACTCTGAATCACACCAAAATCGTTAAACGGTGTGATTTTCACCACCAAAGAAAATGAGGTTGTGGTAGAGGTATAGGTCATACCGGGAACTTCACCCAATCCTAAACGGATATAAGAATGAGTGCGTACATCCGTAAAAACGCTACTATTTAAGTCGCTGTAATCGCCGTCGGTAATCATCATCTGACCACCATAAACCGCACTTCCTTCTAATCGGTTATTCCACAATACCTCTGCTGCATTTGCCTTACTCAGTACAAATACAATCCCGATAAGTAATCCAAATAATGATTTCATGGTCTTCAATTTACTCGGTTGTCAATAAACGAATAGCCTTCTATCGATCCTGTAGGAATCAATTTTTTGTCTACCGTTTTAATGTAGGTTGATAATAAAAAATACGTTTTCTTTTCTTTGGGATTCATCTTCGGTTCTTTGAAGCTTATGCGCATGTGTGGTTGAGCCATGTCGACCTTTTTTGCATCTTCCGAAAAATCTTGTTCTGCGCTGTAATATAAATCCAACCGCTCTAGGTAATACTTCTTTTTATCAACACGCAGTTTTACGATCGAAAACGGCAACGAGGAAGTATTTTTGATGAATAGAGTGATGGCGTAATAATCATCTTCGGTTTTCATTTCAATGTTACTACACTCTTTCAGTGCAGTGTTCATGTCAACATCTAAATTGACCGATCGTTGTGACAACGCAAGAACAGCAGCCTGTTCTTCATGGTTGATTTGCAAGAAAAAATCGGACGCATATACAAATTCGGTCTGATCAATTTTCTGATAGACATTGGTTTTATTGCGGTAAACATAGCCTTTATAGGTCGTTTCGGCAGTCGCATCTTTGTGACCTTTAAACAATTCATAGGTACAATCATACTCCAGATGTGCCTCTTTATTGTAGACCTTCTGCATTTTTGCAATAATCTCTTTGGCATCCAACGCCAATAAGGTTTGAACACAAAAAAGAGCTCCAAGTACTATCAAAAATTTCATCTTAATTCGTTTTTGGATTGCTTGTTCTACTTTCTTGAATCGTCATGATTCCTTTGGCCGTTTCTTTTTTGATACGAATGAGTTTTCCTTCTTTGTCGTATTCATAGAACGTAGCATAATTATTGTCATCCAATTCGGCTGTTAACCAAAACGTTTCCGGATCGTTGACATAGGATTTCATGCTCGCATTGAACGGATGTACTCGGATGTCATCAAAATAAGCAGCTATACTGCCAGCATTGTTGAGTTTAATGTCAATTGAAGTGGTATTAGCAGGAACGGTAAATTCACCCGCAATACGCTGCCAGCCATCAATGATTTCTCCGGTTGGAGCAAGAGTTGTAACCCCAGCCCCACTTCCATTAAACGTAAGTTTTACGGATGTATTCGTGTACGTTTTCACCTGACTCGCCACCTCTTCTTTTACCCATGCCGAAAGCCAATAACGTTTGGTACGATCAGGTCGAAAGGTGAAACAATCACTGCAATTGGCAATACTGTCAGGCGGTGGTAACACTTCAAAAATGGTTGTTGCCGTTACAGGGCAGTTCATATTTAATTTGTTGATAGCAATAATTTCTGCCACATGTTGACCTTCCGAGTAGGTAGCAGATGGGTAAACCACGGAACCGGATAATGGAAGCGGTAAATTAGGTCCTGCAACCGAAATACCATCTACTAATAATTGATAGGAGCAGTTACTCAGGATAATATTTGTTGCTTGGTAATCAAGTTTAAGGGAAATACCAGTGTTTGTGTATAATGGAACAGAGCTAGAGGGATTCGTATAAAGATCAAGACTTAATAATTGAACCGGTACATCAAAATAAATGCTCGATTGTTGACTAGCGCATAAATTAGGTAACGTTACATCTAAACCCGTTGCAGTATTTACAACATGAGCTCCAGTCAACGAGCCATTTAAACTAAAATAAGCCATGGCGGAAACCGAAAACACCTGTGAAGATGTATAAGTATGTTCCACTTGAAAGGAATTGGTTGTAATTGTTGTTCCATCACCCATATTCCAATCAATATGATCAAGTTGATACGGTGAATTACTAAAACCGGGACATATTGCAGAGTTGATAATAATGTGTCCAGTATTATAACAGTTTACAGGTTCCTGAAAAAACACAACCAATGGAACTTGAGGTAAAGACTGCACCTGACTATGCAAATTGCAGCCAAATATGATCAGGAAAAACCCTAGGATTATATGACTATTTTTCATATCACTATTCTTTAGATGATTATGGTTGTGCTATTGGTGGACAAGCAATTTTTTTATTCAATGTCGAATTGCTATTGGCATTGACCTTGATGCTGTACTTTCCGGTATGTGATTGTGCGTTGCTAACTTGGCCACCGGTTGCCTCCTTGAAACTAAAGTGACGATTGGAGGCACAACCTACAAATCCATAATCTTCAAAACCATCAAACCCTATTTCGCGGTATTTGGTATTGGCACCAACAGCCATTGGTAAGGTATTATTGTAACCATATTGTGCCGCCGAATAACGATTCAAGGCATCACGATTCTCCAATTCAAAGCCATAAGGACTGTAAATGGAAACCTCCGATACAAACGTCCAATTAGCAGTGTTTTTGTACCAGTTATTTGAGGCGGTGAGTTTATAGAACGGGTCAAACTTGGTAAAGAACCCATCTTGACGAGGAGTAACTTCTGCTTGTGAATAACGACCTGTTAGATACGTTCTCGACGATTTGGTTCGCCAAACACCTTTCTGGTTTTTGGTGTACGGGTTTGCATTTGGCACCAGTTCTTCACCTACCGGTGTCATCGACACATCACACTCACAACCTGCAGGCCAGTAGTCAGAATAATCAACGGCACCGGCATTGATGATGCGCCAATCATCCCAAGTGTCTCCGCTCAGGAACGAAGTTCCCAGATTGGTCATATCAGTTCCATTGGTGTTTTTCAACGGATTGCGCATTAAGGTCACATTCATGATACCGGCAGATTGCAGGTTTCTATGTCCTGAACGAATCACTGTAAACTTAGTGCCTGCAGACAATCCTGTGATATAATTGCCAACTTTATCCATTAAACGGAAGGTGTTTCCAGCCACATTTACTACCCATGCTTTCGGTCGAATACCATTTGCATCAGCTGTACCGTATACTATTTCGTCACCATCGATCAAGAAATCTTTCGACATGTATGAAGCTGGAAGGTTTTGCATAGCATAACCTCCACCACTAGCTGTTAAGGTTCCATCAATTCCCAAATTAAGGGAAGCTTGTGCCATTCCTTTGTAATACCAGTGTGCCGGATAATTAAAGGTATAGTACTTGTCGCTAAACTCATCTACCGTTTCGGTTACCAGCACTTCACCTGTCATAGCATCCCAAGCTAGATTTCGTGTGTGAACTTCTGCTCCATCTTCATAAGCTACCGTTTCTTTTAATAAACCGAACGTATTGATCACTTTGGTTGTTGAAACGGATCTGAACTTATCTTCCGAAGTTGATAAATCAGGCAAAGGAACCGGCACAATTCCCGGTATAATACCTACAAGGAAGGTGGCCAAATTGGCATTTATTCCAGGAATAACTGTTTTACTTTCATTCATACGGAAATCATGAACAATGTCATATTCTACACCGATGGTTTCCATTTTGATGTCGCCATTCGGGTAGATCACTTTCACTTTATTGTCGAGCGTTCCTTTGTTACGCTCTGTATTGGCCGGTCCGGCAGAAGTGTATTTATCGTAATGATACTCAACACCCGAAATCGGTGATGTTTGACCTTGAGCATATACCCATTGTGCTTTCTGCTTACCATTCATATCATTGAGATGAATCACATAACCTTGCGAGGCCGTGAAGTGCTTCTTCACATTGAGTTTTAAGAGATTCGCTAATAACTGTTTTTTGTCTTCTTTGGCTTCTAAGATAGTTTGATCAACAATGGTCGGGTAATCTTTGGAGGTATAAAACTCGGTTATTACACTCCCTGTTCGGTGTAGGTCTTTCACCTTCATTCCTGCACTTGGAGCTTGTCCAGATACTATATTTGCCACCCGAACACGCGAGTAAGTAACTTGCGGATTAGGAAAGAATGATTCACCGAACGGCTCCTCCACATAATTTTCTTCATCCGGTGCCAATAAATGTTTCGTAGTTGCAACGACTGGCTGCACAAATGGATTTTCTTTGTTCCCTACAGGTTCGTAAGTGGCAACACCGCTAGAGGCAGTTTCATCATCTTTCGCAGTGTAATTATATTGCTGACCATAGCTCATCGTTTGATAATCAGCTTGACCAGTATTCATTTCCTGCCAGACATCAGTCATTGTCACTTGCCTAACACGTGTACCACCTCCAAATTTTCTATTAGTCGGTTCATTCAATCGAATCCATGACTTGTCTTTGATGAAACGACGGCCAATGAACTTATTTTCCAAGGTTACATTAGGACCGGTGAAAATCTCCTTGATATTACTCATCACATTTCCAGAGAGCAATTCGCTTACAATAG
>Ga0302296_1001694_pt1 | contig 15466 bp, 13 predicted proteins | sample III_Fen_N3_1_FD_194546 | JGI IMG/M metagenome (GOLD analysis project Ga0302296, IMG submission 194546) | Peat permafrost microbial communities from Stordalen Mire near Abisko, Sweden - III_Fen_N3_1 | ecosystem: Environmental > Terrestrial > Soil > Wetlands > Permafrost | place: Sweden: Abisko...
ATTATTCAACTAATGTTCAAATTTTAGAAACGAAATTCAAGTTAAAATGCCAATCAGTAAATATAGATCTTTTGGGAGTAAAAAAAGCAGAAGAAATTATTGATCTACTCTTGGAAACAACAATTTTTGTACATACTTCATACATTGACAATAGTCCTAATAGCTTATGCGAAGCATTGTTAATTGGAGTACCAGCCATTTCAACCAATGTAGGAGGCATATCTTCTTTAGTTAATGATGGGATAGATGGTTTATTAATCCCGTCGAATGATCCTTATCTTTTAGCATCTAAAATCACTCAACTCACTAATGATGAAAAATATATGATTAGCATATCAAAACAGGCAAGAGATAAAGCACAAAAAAGACATTCAAAAGAAGATGTACAAAGTCAGTTGATTGATACATATAAATATTTATCTCAGTTGAACAAAAAATGAAGTTCTATGAAGTAATCGGAGTTTTTTAACCAAATAAATCTTATAGAACAATGAGTATAGTTATTTTTGGAGATATTTTTACCTTCCCTGAAGGCGATGCAGCTACTAACCGAGTTCATACTTACGCGAAAGGCTTTATTGAAAATGGAATTAAAGTTCATGTTATTTGCTTTGAAAGTCTTTACAATTCAGCTGGTAACGGACAAATTAACGAAATAGCCTTTTATCATCCATTTGGTCAGATTGACCGAAGTAAATACTTTTTAGTAAGGCAATATAAAAAGATCTTAAAGTACCTAAACACAATAAAATTGTTCTCACACATAAATAAAGAAGAGAAAATTATTGCTATTAATATTTGTACTAACCTTCTATTAACTCATTTGTTTTCGTGGTTCTTAGCCAAGCTATACAATTCAAAACTTATTATTGAAGCGAATGAACATCCATTGAGGTACTTCCAGAATAGTGCATTAGACAAAAGACTTGGAGTAACTAAGTTTCGTATTGAAACCTATTTATGTGATGGCATGTTTTGTATATCGCATTTCTTAATAGAATTTTATAAAAATAATGGAGTTAAAGATCATAAGTTGTTCTTGGTACCCAGTACAGTTGATCCTGAACGGTTTTCTGTAATCAGTAAAAATCCCAATGGGAAACGATACATCAGTTATTTTGGATCATTGACTTTTAAAAGAGATAGTGTTGACACATTAATCAAAGCATTTGCTCAGATAAGCAGTTACCATAATGAAATACAGCTTGTTCTTGGTGGTTTTTGTTCTGAAACGGAAAGAAAGCAAATCGTGGATTTAATAGAAGAACTGAATATTCAAAACCAAGTCAAATTATTAGGTTATTTAAAAAGAGAAGAAATTATTGCCTATATTTCTCATGCCCACATTCTTGTTATGGTCAGGAGTAATAATCAGGAATCAAGTGCATCATTTCCTTCAAAACTATCAGAGTTTCTGGCCAGCTCAAAACCTGTTATTACAGTAAATGTTGGGGAAATACCACTTTATATCTCTGATGGAGTAAATGCTTTTATGGTTGAGCCGGAAAGTGCAACTGCACTCGCTGAAAAACTTGAATATGTGTTATCGAATTATGAAATAGCAAAACAAGTCGGACAAAAAGGCAAGAAATTAACTGATACGGTTTTCAACTATAATTTTCAGGCCAAACGAATGTTTGAATTCATTAGCTCTCTAAAATAATTTCTCAGTTTTATTTTGAAGGCAAATATACCCTTCAAAAAATCGTCAAATTTTATGTCGATAAAAACAAAATTAATTGTATATGAAAGTATGTATTTGGGGTAATATTGCAACTTCACTCGAAGGAAAAACTGAAGGAGGTGGTGAACTACAAATTGATCTACTTGCAAAAGTATTGGCAAAATCGGGTCACGAAGTGGTAATTATTGATCCGGTTTCACAAAAAGATTTTACAACAGAAGAAGGCATAAAAGTATTTCAAATTAAAGGATGGAATCATGGCATAAAGTACGTTAGGCTTTTTACTCATCAAATACCTTTACTTTATAAAAGTTTAAAAGCACAAAAAGCTGATGTATATTATTCACAAATACGCGATTTTAGGCATATTCTGAGTTTGAGGGCAGCTCGAAAAGTTGATGGAAAATTCGTTATTCAGTTAGCATCAGATCTCGATTGCTCAAGCAGAAGATTGAGATTTAAGCATGATTATTTAACAAGTTTTGAAGGACCATACTGGTTTATAAAAGTTATATTAACAGAATTGATGTTCCCTGGAATACTCCGAAAAGCAGATCTTGTTCTTGCTCAGCATGAAGGACAGAAAAAAACATTAAAAAGTAAAGGGATTAATTCAATCATATTCAATAATATAATTGACCTGAACAAAATTCCAAAAGCAATTAATCCTGAAAGAAAAGATTTCAGTTATGTTGGTGCATTGGATAAGCGAAAAGGTTTTGCTGAATTTTATGAATTGGTTTCAAAAGCTCCATCACACACCTTTAAGGTAATTGGCGCACCAAGAGACAAAACCGGATACTTTTATTACGAAAAATTAAAGTCTTTCAAAAATGTTACGCTGTATGGTAAGCTTAGTCATTCAGAAACGATGCATCATATATTAAACTCAAAAGCATTGATTTCAACATCTCCGATGGAAGGATTTCCCAATGTATTTATTGAAGCTTGGGTTTATGGTATACCAGTACTTTCATTAAATTTTGATCCCGGCGATGTAATCAGGAATGAAAATCTTGGTGTAGTTGGTTATGGGGATATAAACAAATTACTACAAGCTTTGGACAATATCGATAATTCTGAAGAATTTGCGTTGAGGGCAAAAGCATATGTAGACAATAATCATGCTTTAAATACAGATAAAAAGCAAGAGATCAACAACCTCTTTGTTAAAATTGTAAATACTTAAGATTTGATTTAGAAGGCTAAGTAGGAGGAGGAAAAGTATATAGTACTAATCAACTATAAACGAATCCTTATTATATGAATTATTTATCAATTGAATTGATCAAAGGCAATGCTGTGCATACCGCTTTGTCTGATAATCAATTTCTCAATCAATGGAGCATTCTCTACGACAAATGCAAACACGCCACTATTTTTCAGCATCCATCATTTGTATGTACCTGGGATAAGACATATAGCGAGAAATGGCAACCTGTAATTGCCAAATCCACCAATTATGGCGATTTAGTCGGCCTTTGGTTATTGGCATATAACCCTGAAAAGCAAATTCTCGTTCATGCAGGAGCACATCAGGCTGAATATCAAGCATGGATTACTTTGCCGGGAGAAGATGTTGCATTTCTTTCAAAGGCTTGGAAAATACTTAAAGAACATTTTGAGTTTAAGGAACTGCATTTCAAATATTTACCATGTAAGCATCTTTACTGCACACTACAAGCTATTCACTTGATTAAAAATTGTTTAATAGTAAAGAAATACAAGAGACCCTTAATGGGACTTGGAGAAAATGAAATAAAAGTATTGTTTTCAAAAAGAAACAAACGGAGGATCAATCGACTCAAAAAAATGGGAAATTTAGAGTTCAGGAGAATTACTGATCCAACGGAATTCGAGCTGGTGTTTGATGAGTTGATCTCATATCATGATTTTCGTATGGGAGCAATAAATAAGATCTGTCCATTTCAGAAAGATCAATTGAAACGTCAGTTTTATAGTAACCTCCTTTCTGCCAATAAAGATACATTTTTTGTTGGTGTTTCTTACCTTCAAAATAAACCGATTGCAGCCGAATTGGCTGGATTAAGCAATGGAACAATATCTCTTTACCTGGGGATGCATGCGCCATTTCTATCCAAACATTCACTAGGAAAAATTCATTTGATTCAGATGTGCGATTATTTAAGCCACGAAAAAATAAATATTGTAGATCTGACTCCAGGAGGAGATTCTTGGAAAGAGCAATTTGCTACAAGTCATGACGAAGTTGCTTATGCAGTAGTTTACAATTCTGTGTTTAAGAAAAATTGGGTTAAGCTTCGAAGTACAATTCATGAACAAAGCAAAGTATCATTGACTAAAATTGGAATCAAGCCTGAATCGTTAAAAAGATCGTTCCACGAAATGCCTAAAAAATCCAGAACAATTACGAAAATTATTAAACCAAGAAAAAGAAATAGCATTAATCGAGAGATTCGGATGTATGTTTTTACTAAGAGCAAAACTTTTGACCAGAATGAAACATTCGATAATAGTGTTAAATGCAACTCTATTGGAGACCTACTTATATTTAAACCTGAAGATTTAGGATCCACCTGCTGGAAGTTTCTGTCCGAAGCAAATACATTATTCGAAAGAGGGGCTTTTTCGTACACTATTTCTTCAAACGATTATCTGGCTGCCAATGGCTGGATGTTGACGAACCAAACAGTTTTTCGTGAAGAAGAAATAGAACAATCAATAACATTACCGACCAAAGGCTCTGTCCTTTTTAAATTGTATGCAAATCCTTTGATATCGAAACCAGAGATAACCCGAACGTTAGTCGGGTTTATGCTAAAAGAAGCTTTTACCAAAAAAGAGACTGAAAATATATACATTTTCGTGAAGTCAAATGACTTGGAAATGAGAGAGACAATAGAAAAGATGGATTTTAAATATCAAAAAACATACTTCAGAGATACCTCTGTTTTATTATTAAACTAATTACAAAAACGAAAAGTTATTACGAACAAACTCTGCAAAAAGAGATTTATCAATTAAACGTAAATAACAATTTTTTAACTAAAACATTTTCTGAAATGGAGAATATCCTAATAACATATTACAATAAACTATTTTTCAAAAAATGGATAATAGGTATATGTCATGAAAACATTAGTGATATTATTCGTAAAAAAAAATTCAATCCTAATATAAAATGGTTAAGAACTGATTCGCCTGACAAGTTTTATGCCGATCCATTTCTTATTCCATCAAAAAATGGTGGTTTAAATATTATGTATGAGGAATATCCATTCAACGAGAATTATGGGAAAATATCGCTTATGGCTCTTGATGAGAAATTCAACCCTAAAAGCAACAAACTGCTTTTAGATACAAAAAGCCATTTATCGTATCCTTTTATTTATGCCGAAAATAATAAAACATATATATTTCCCGAAAGTGCCCAAAACGGGAAATTATCATGCTACGAATATGACAGTGAAAGTGAATCCATTAAGTTTTTAAAAGATATTCTTGACCTTCCATTGCGTGACTCTACTATAATAAAACATGATAATAAATATTGGATTGTTGGAACTTTGTCGGAAGCAGCCATTGATTATAAGCTACACATTTTCGTTTCGGACAATTTACTCGGACCCTACATCCCGCATCCCAAAAATCCAGTAAAAAATGGATTAAACGGAACCAGATCTGCAGGAAATTTTATCGAAATCAACGGGACTATTTATCGACCAACTCAAAATTGTCAGAAGAACTACGGTGAATCTATCACTATTAACAAGGTTACAGAACTGAGTTTAGAAAATTTTAGTGAGGAGCCACATATGACAATTAAAATCAACAAAAAAAATAAAAATAATCGCGACGTGCGCTCAATACACACAATTAACGTACTTGGAAATAACATAGTAGTCGACGGTGAACAATGGATATTTTCACCCAAAGAACAATGGAAAAGCTTTTTGAAAAGTAGAATAAAAAGGATTTTTTAATAGACAAAATATAATTATTCTAGAATTTTGTTTAACATTCAAAATAAATTGGCCAACAAATCCTATACTCTTAATTCTAAGAACAAATATGAGAATACTATTTTTTACTGATACTCTAGGATTTGGGGGCAAAGAAAGAAGATTGCTGGAACTAATCAAATATTTGAAACTAAACACCAATCATACAATAGCTCTGGTACTTACAGAAAAGGAAGTATATTATGAGTATGTATATGAAATTGGTATCCCAATAACAACAATTGAACGCAAATTTACAAAATTAGATCCACTGCCATTAATCAAATTCTATAAGATTTGTCGTAACTTTAAACCTGATATCATTCACTCATGGGGAGTAATGACGACTTTTTATGCTATTCCCGCAAAATTATTGGGCAAAACGCCTCTAATTACAAGCATGATAGCTGATGTTCAGGGAATTACGGAGTTCTTTTCCATCAAGTCAATTTTTTTCAAAATCGACTGTATTTTTTCCGATCTGATTCTTTCCAATTCGAAAGCAGGAATTACAGCATACAAATCAAATCCTCAAAAATCTAAAGTGATTTGGAATGGTGTTCATCTTGAAAGGTTTCAACAAGCTTTTAATAACGAAGAAACAAGGAAAGATCTGGGAGTAAAAACCAAATACATGATAGTTATGGTAGGTTCGTTCTGGATTTACAAAGACTATGATCTTTTGGTTGATGTGGTTAAGGAAATCAATAATACCAGAAGCGATGTAACATTCGTAGCAGTGGGTGATGGTATTAATTTTGAGCGCATTGAACGACGCATAAAAGATGAAAATGTTGACAACATTTTATTAACAGGGAGAAGGAAAGACGTTGAAAGGATTATTGCAGCTTCTGATATTGGACTATTATGCACATACTCTGAAGGCATTTCTAACGCAATTATTGAATATATGGCGTTAGGTAAACCTGTAATAGCTACTGATACAGAGGGTGGCAGCAAAGAAATTATTATTAATGGCGAAACAGGATATTGTACCAGAAGCAGTGTAGAGGAAATAACTCCCTTAATTGATGTTCTACTTGATAATTCAACATTGAGAAGATCAATGGGTATTAAAGGTAGAGACCGTATTGCTACTCATTTCTCAATAAAACGAATGGGCAACGATTTTGAGGACATTTATAATGAAGTTCTTGAAAATCATATTTGAAGTCAGTCGCTAAATAAAAAATAATTTTTAATTATTCAGGTTAAACCTATGATTTTAAATAACATACTTCGAAAGTTCCGCGAGATATTGTTGAAATTATCCACCAACGAGGGAAGGATAAATTATTTGCGGAAACAGGGTATGAAAATCGGTCAAAATTGCCTCTTTACCACCATGAATTTCTCTACCGAGCCCTACCTGATTGAAATTGGAAATCATGTTGGAATTGCTAATGGAACAATGTTTATCACTCATGATGGTGCAATTTGGTGTTTCCGTGAAGAACTGCCTAATGCCGATGTATTTGGGAAAATAAAAATCGGTGATAACGTATTTATTGGTAGCAACTGTACAATTCTTCCAAACACGATTATTGGGAATAATTGTATCGTGGGAGCGGGAAGTATTGTTCGTGGAGTATTTCCCGATAATTCGGTAATCGTTGGAAATCCGGCAAAAATTGTTCTGAACATGAATTTTCAACGATTTTTCTACCTGCAGAACCCGGGGCTACTCCATACTAAAAACATGCCTGCATCAGAAAAAACTCAGGTAATTAAGGAACATTTCAACATTAAAAATTGATTCTTGAATTTAAATCAGCACTTCAATTTAGGACAAATTAAAAAGTCCTTAAATTCTTAACGATATGCGATTCATTGGCTATATAATTGGTAGACTAATCATTCTATTCAGGGGAATTAAAAACAGAATATTCAGGTATTTTTTAAAATTTAGCTTCAAAAGTTTGGGTAAAAATGTAAAATTTAACAATAAGGATACTTTTACTTTTAAAAACATCTCGATTGGCAATGATGTATATATTGCTCCGGGAGCTTTTTTCCTTTCAAGTGATTCCGAAATATTCATAGGGAATAAGGTTCTTTTTGGTCCCAATGTTACCATAATCACTGGCGATCATCCAATTGATTTAAGAGGAAAATATATTTACGATATAAATGAAAAACAACCAGGCGAAGACTTACCAGTAGTTATTGAAGATGATGTTTGGATAGGTACAGGTGCTGTAATTTTAAAAGGTGTAATAATTAAAAGGGGCGCTATTGTGGCTGCCGGGGCTATTGTAACGAAAGATGTACCACCGTACGCAATTGTTGGCGGAATTCCGGCGAAAGTGTTAAAATACAGAGGCGACGAATCAGAAATACTTAGACATGAAGAAAAGCTCTATGGAAAGCAAATTACATTTTTTTAAAGAATCTTTCCACATCCCCAAGAAACACGAGCATGTAGATTAATATACATTGGAATATAATACTTATCCAACTTTACAAATTCTTACTAGGTAATTTTCTTACTATAGTTACAAATCATCATTAATGAATAACAAAGTAATTGTTTTAGGACCTGGGCGAAATACAAGAGGTGGTATAAGCACAGTCATAAAAGAGTATGAGAACACCAAATTGTGGAATGATTTTAATTGCAAATGGATTGGAACATATATCGACAAGAGCAACATTCACAAATTTTTTTACTTTCTAAAGGGATTTTTCACTTTTATTCTAAATATTTCAAGGTATGATATTATTCATATTCACATCAGCTGGAGCACCACTGCCTTTCGCAAAATGTTCTTTTTCCCATTGGCTAAGGCTTTAAACAAAAAAGTCATTATTCATTTGCATTCGGCAGCAGAACCAGTACTAAATTCAAAATTTCAATTCCCATATAAGTTTATGTTTAAGCATGCAGATTTAACTATTTTTCTGTCTAATGGAATTAGAACCGAACTGAATAAACATTTTCAGATTAAAAAATCGGTAGTGCTTTATAATCCATGCTTAAGTCACAAAACAAATTCGAAAAAAATAAACGGAAAGGAAAAGCAGATTCTTTTTGCAGGAACCATTACTCAAAAGAAAGGATATTTAGATTTAATTCAAGCATTTAGTCTTATCGCTCATAAATATCCGGAATGGGAACTAATTTTTGCGGGTAACGGAGAAATTGAGAATGCAAAAGGGTTAGCTAAAGACTTAAATATTGAGAACCAAGTTATTTTTAAAGGATGGGTTAATCGGGAAGAAATTCAACCGCTTTTTGAAAAAGCATCTATTTTTTGTCTTCCCAGTTATACCGAAGGTTTTCCGATGGCTGTTCTTGATGCCTGGTCGTATGGATTACCAGTAATTACCACTCCAGTGGGTGGTTTAACCGATGTGCTTATTCCTGATAAAAATGCTCTTGTTTTTGAACCTGGTGACATTAATCGTTTGGCAAAACTTCTTGAAGAACTTATTAATAATGAGTCTTTGCGCAAACAAATCAGCGAAGAATCCATTAAACTAAGTCAGGAAAAGTTCGATATTTCTTCAATATCCAAACAACTTAGCAAACTCTATTTAAGTTTTTCTTAAATCCTATAAATCATTTGACTTTTTCAATTTAAAAGAAATGGAATATTTTACATTCCAGCAACTTCAATTCAATGAAAGAAAAGCTAAAAAATAAGACTCCTGAATTCTATTTGATCGGAAAAATAAAGGTCAGCGTGACAAATCAGGATCGCTGTATTGAAAAAATTGTTTCTGAAAAAGATGATAAGTCAAAATATATCTGTGTTGGAAATGTTAGAACCACTGTTTTTGGGAATAAAAATGAAAAATACCAAAACACAATAAATGGGGCATTAATGAATTTACCAGATGGTATGCCATTGGTTTGGGCTGGAAGAATTGCGGGAGCAGATAACATAAAAAGGACTTCAGGTCCTGATTTATTCAGCGAATTGCTAAACGATAATTATGGATTAAATCATTTTTTCCTGGGAGATACAGAAGACACTTTGATATCCATGATAAATAAGATTAAAAGAAAATATCCTAAGACAATTATTTCCGGACATTATTCACCTCCTTTCAGTCCAATAGAAAATTTTGACATTCAAGGGATTGCAAAAATAATATCAGATTCAGGAGCTAACATCATTTGGGTTGCAATCGGTGCTCCCAAACAAGACTATTTAAGCGCTGAATTGGTCAAACATTGTAAAAAGGGGATTTTCATTGGCGTTGGAGCTGCTTTTAGGTTTTTCCTTGGTGAATACAAGCACCCACCAAGAATTTTCCAATTAATTGGGTTGGAAGGTGTTTTTTGGAGGTTTTCTAAAAGTCCAATGAACCAATTAATTTGGTATATGAAGCATATTCCACAGTATATTTGGCTTTTAACCAAACTTCAATTACCTGATACTAAAGCATAAGTTAAATAATCAATTCCTTTAAGTGGATTCAATAAAATCGTTCATAAAAGTGTTTGTTCAAATTAATACAATTTATATATGCATTATAATGAAATCAGCGTATTGTTAACAGATGGACATTCAAGACAAGCATTGCCTATGGCAAAAGCATTTAAGGAACTCGGATGCAAGGTTACAACATTGAATAGTTCAAAATTAGATATTGGTTATACATCAAAATATCCTGACAGAAAAATAATAGACAAAACTTCAAAAGACGATTACGAAGGAAAGCTAAATATCATCAGTAAACTGATACTGTCTGACGAGTTTCAAATTGTAGTTCCAACAACAGATTTCTCAGCAATTCTTCTTTCACAAAATAAAAAATTGCTTTCTAAACATGCCTATATCGCTGTTTGTAATTGGGAAACTTTGCAAATCGCTGCCGATAAATTAAAAACGATGCGTATTTGCATGAATAATGATATCCCATGTACAAAAACTTTACTGGATATATCTACCATTCAGGATATTATTGATGCAAAATTGACTTATCCAATTGTAGTTAAACCGAGAATTAGTTATGGAGCTATAGGTTTTCAAGTTATTGAATCAGAAGAAAGATTAATAAAAATACTGAATAAACCTGAAGTTGACCTTACCCAACTTATAATTCAAGAGTACATACCACAAAATGATATACAGTATGAAACGGCAATATTTGTTGATGAACACAACAATGTTAAAACCTCGCTTATATTTTCAAAGAATCGGTGGTTTCCAGTTAACGGAGGCTCCAGCACACTAAATATTACTGTTGATGATGAAGATATCAGAGCAAACTGCATAAAATTAGTAAAGCTTATTAATTGGAGAGGCTGCGCCGATATTGATTTAATAAGAGATCCCAGAGATGGAGTGGCTAAAATAATGGAAATAAATCCGAGAGTCTCGGGTAGTGTTAAAATTTGCTTCCTTGCCGGAGTTAACATTGCACGTCAGATTTTAGAGAGCGCGACCGGTGAACCAATTACAGAATATACAAATTACACTAATGGAATTCGATTAAGAGCAATCCATACCGATCTACTCTGGTTTATCAATTCGAACAAAAGATTTCAGGCAAAACCCTCTTGGTTTAGTATAGCCAAAACAAAAGAACAAATATTCTCCTGGGAAGATCCACTCCCTTGGTTTTCATACACCATTCAGGCATTTACAAAATATAAAAGAGAGATGAAAAAACGGGTTACAAATACTAAACAATGAACTTCCTCTTGGCCAGTTCGCTAGGCATTAAAAAAGTCAATAAACAAATCTGAAACAAATTTACCCAAAGAATTGGGTAATAAAATAAATCATCATTTTAGAGAATCAAAAAGTGAAATGACATTTTTTTTATGAACATTCTTACATTCGACATTGAAGATTGGTATAACTGCGATTTTATAACGCCTGATTTAAACTGGGACAAATATGAGGTTCGAATCTACGAAGGTGTTGAGCAGATTCTAGAAGAACTTGATATCCGAAAAGTAAAAGCAACCTTTTTTTGCCTTGGTTGGATCGCTGATAAACATCCGGATATTATTCGTCGGATTCATAAGAACGGACACCACATTGGATGCCATTCCTATCAACATGAGCTAGCTTTCCGCCTCGACCGAAATGGATTTAAGCAAGATACTGAAAAGGCAAAGAAGCAAATAGAAGACCTGATTGGTGAACCCATTAATGCCTATCGCGCCCCTGGATTCTCAATAACTGAAAGAAATATTTGGTCGCTGGAAGTATTGACTGGGCTAGGTTTTGAATACGACTGTTCTATTTTTCCAGCGCCTCATGATTATGGTGGTTTTATAAGTTATGGCAAGGCAGAACCTGCAATATTAAACCTTTCAAACGGAAGTCAAATCAAAGAATTTCCAGTAAATACAAAGAATTTATTAGGCAAGAATTTAGTTTTCTCAGGAGGTGGTTATTTCAGATTCTTCCCTTATGCACTAATTAAAAATTGGTCAGTAAATAGTTCATATTTAATGACCTACTTCCACACACGCGACTTTGATCCTGGTCAACCGATGATTGATTCACTTCCAGTAATGCGTAAATTTAAATCGTATGTTGGTTTATCTGGAGCATTTTCAAAATTTCAAAAACTACTGAGTGACATTGATTTTATAAGCGTTGAAGAAGCAAACCAACTAGTCGATTGGAAGGCGGCAAGAGTAATCAATCTTTAAAACAGAATTTACAATGCGTATCCTAATTACTGGCATTCATGGGTTTGTTGGAAGTAACATAACTAAAAAACTTAAGCAAAATCATTCAATTTCAGGGTTATCGCATACTTCTCCACAAAAAGATGAAATGTTTAGAACTTTTAATTGGAATGAACTAGAAAAAATTCCTCCATTTGATATTGTTATTCATTTAGCAGGAAAAGCTCATGACACAAAAATTACATCCCAATCCAATGAATATTTTAATATTAATGTTGGATTGACAAAAACAATCTTTGACCATTTTTTGAAATCTGATGCGACAAAGTTTATTTATTTCAGTTCGGTTAAGGCTGTTGCCGATACTGTCATTAATGATACTTTAACTGAAGACGACATTCCAAATCCGCGGACTCCTTATGGAAAATCTAAATTGGAAGCTGAAAGCTTTATATTAAGCAATACGATTTCAAAAGAGAAAAGAGTCTATATTTTGCGCCCGGCAATGATCCATGGACCTGGAAATAAAGGGAATCTCAATTTACTGTACTCGATTATTAGCAAAGGCTATCCCTACCCTCTCGGTTTATTTAACAATCAACGATCCTTTACTTCAATCGAAAATCTGAATTTCATTATTGAAAAACTTATCGAAAAGGATATACAATCAGGCATTTATCAAATTGCTGACAGCGAGTCTATATCTACAAATGATCTTATTACATCAATGGCAAAAGTTCTTGGTAAAAAACCCAAAATTTGGAATTTTCCAATCAGATTGATTAAAGTATTTGCCAGAATTGGAGATTTACTAGCATTGCCAATTAATTCAGAAAGATTAAAAAAACTAACTGAGAATTATGTAGTTTCCAACAAAAAAATAACCGACACACTTGAAATTTCATTGCCCATCTCTGCAAAGCAAGGCTTAATAACTACATTTGCAAGTTTTCAATCCAATCGTACTGACAATAATTCCTGAATAAATTGATTATATGATTTCAAATCAAAAAATACTTGTTACAGGGGGAGCCGGATTTATAGGATCAAATCTATGTGAGTCCTTATTAAAGCTGGGGAATCATGTTATATGCCTTGATAACTTTTCTACAGGTAAAACGGATAATATTGAGCCCTTTCTGGCAAATCCTGATTTTAGATTAATTACGGGAGATATCCGAATTTTAGATGACTGTAGAAATGCAGTAAAAGGTGTTCAGTACGTTTTACATGAAGCTGCACTAGGCTCAGTTCCCCGCTCAATAAACGATCCGATTACAACAAATGACGTAAACATCAGTGGTTTTTTGAACATGCTTGTAGCATCCCGTGACGCGAATGTCAAACGATTTATTTATGCCGCAAGTTCATCAACTTACGGCGATTCAGAAATCTTGCCCAAAGAAGAAGATGTAATTGGGAAACCGTTGTCTCCTTATGCAGTAACCAAATATGTAAACGAATTGTATGCCGACGTATTTTCTAAATCTTATGGAATCGAATGTATTGGATTGCGCTATTTTAATGTTTTCGGACGCAGGCAAGATCCCGATGGAGCATATGCGGCCGTCATTCCACTCTTTATTAAACAGCTAATTAACCACGATTCGCCGGTCATCAATGGAGACGGTGAATTTTCACGCGACTTCACTTATATTGACAATGTAATTCAGATGAATCTATTGGCATTGACAACTCAGAATATGACAGCAGTTAATACGATCTATAACACCGCTTATGGTGACCGAACCACTTTAAATCAATTAGTCGGATATCTTAAGGAGTTTCTTACTGAATTCGATTCTAATATAAGTCAAATTGAGATAGAATATGGTTTGCCAAGAAAAGGTGATATTCCGCATTCGCTTGCCTCTATTAATAAAGCCAGAAAATTACTTGGATATAACCCAAAATATAACCTAAGAGAAGGATTAAAGGAAGCCATCACTTGGTATTGGCAAAAATTCAATTAATTTTTACACAACAGATATTTAATATAGATTAGATCACATTTCCCCGATAAAAATAAAATTCATGGAATCCCAATTTAAAATTGCCGTCATAGGTCTTGGTTACGTTGGACTACCGCTTGCACGTCTCTTTTCCACAAAATACCCAGTTGTAGGTTTTGACATTAATAAAAAGCGCGTTTCAGAAATAGTAAATGGTTACGATTCAACCCTTGAAATAGAAGCGGAAAAGCTAAAAAGTTCTCTGGTGGACACAAATCCAACAAATTCTAAATTTGACGGCGAATATCCTTGTGGATTGTTTTGTTCAAGCAATATTGAAGATATTCGCAATTGCAATTTTTATATAGTAACCGTACCAACACCTGTCGACCGGAACAATCGACCTGACTTGACTCCTCTACTTAAAGCAAGTGAAACGGTGGGAAAAGTAATTTCAAAAGGCGACATCGTTGTATACGAATCAACAGTATACCCAGGTGCAACTGAAGACGATTGCATTCCTGTAGTAGAAAATATATCAGGACTTAAATTCAATATTGATTTTTTCGGTGGTTATTCTCCTGAAAGAATTAATCCAGGGGACAAAGAACATACAGTTGAAAAAATTAAGAAAGTAACATCTGGATCAACACCCGAAACAGGTGAAATTGTTGATTCGGTTTACAGATCAGTCATTGTTGCCGGAACTCATTTGGCTCCGTCAATAAAAGTTGCTGAAGCTGCAAAAGTAATTGAAAATAGCCAACGGGACATCAACATTGCTTTTGTAAACGAATTAGCCAAAATATTCAGTCTAATGGATATTGACACCCAATCAGTTTTAAAAGCTGCGGCCACAAAGTGGAACTTTTTACCATTTACACCAGGGTTGGTTGGAGGACACTGTATTGGGGTTGATCCATACTATCTGGCACAAAAGGCACAAGAGTATGGATATCATCCGGAAATAATTCTGGCTGGTAGACGAATGAATGATAGCATGGGCAAATATGTGGCCTCAGAAGTAATAAAGCTGATGATAAAAAGAGAAGTTCCTGTTAAAAATGCAAAAGTTTTGATGCTTGGAATCACGTTTAAAGAAAATTGTCCAGATATTAGAAACACAAAGGCTATAGATATTTACCATGAGCTCATTGAATATGGAATTGACGTGGATGTTTATGACCCGTGGGCAAACCCAATTGAGGTCAGACACGTATATCAAATCGATACGCTGACAACTTAT
>Ga0302296_1001695_pt1 | contig 15465 bp, 17 predicted proteins | sample III_Fen_N3_1_FD_194546 | JGI IMG/M metagenome (GOLD analysis project Ga0302296, IMG submission 194546) | Peat permafrost microbial communities from Stordalen Mire near Abisko, Sweden - III_Fen_N3_1 | ecosystem: Environmental > Terrestrial > Soil > Wetlands > Permafrost | place: Sweden: Abisko...
CCTATTGTAGAAGCAATGGCCGCAATGGTGATCCTAGATTTTTATTTACGACAAAAAGCTACTTTGTAATGCATGTATTGGGAATCATTCGAAAGCTGATCAATACAAAATGGTTTTTCGTGGTTTTTATGATCACCTTGGCTGTGACTTTCGGAACAAAATCCGATCGTTATTTCGGGTGGTCCAATGAAGCCTCCAGAGATGGTGAACCTATTCTATCCGATGGTTCCGGCTATTATGCTTACCTGCCTCAATGGTTCATTTACAAAACTTCCAATTTTGAATTTTTAAATGATATAAAAGCCGATACCGTTCGTTACAAGAATACTCGGGTTGCAGATAACATCTACTTTGACCACAATGGCAAAGCCACAGACAAGTATTACACGGGAACGGCTTTTTCAATGATTCCGTTTTTTGCCGTAGCACATGTCTATGCTAAAAACAGTGAATATCCTAAGGATGGTTACAGTAAGCCGTATCGGTTTATGGCGAATTTTGCAACGGTATTTTACCTGTTGTTTGGCTGTTTAGGCATTTATTTTCTGCTAAGGCGTTTCCACATTGATCGGATCTTTATCGCAATTGTTTTGTGCATGCTGGTATTTGGAACGGATGTTAGTTATTTCACCTACGTTCTTACACCTTTTTCGCATGTGTTTTCTTTTGCTATAGTGGCGTGGATGTTACTTTATGCCAAGAAATGGGCCGATGAACATTCAGCCAAAAACTTCATCGTGTTTTGCCTCTTTATAGGCTGGGCAGTAATGATTCGTCCTACAAATATTTTGGTGTTGGCATTCGTGCCGTTTATGTTTACCGGAACACAGTTGTTTTTCGCACGATTAAAACAGCTTTTCACGAAAAAATGGAAACACCTGTTGTTGGGCGCAGCCGTATTTATGTTATTCCTCGGCTTTCAGTTATGGAACGTTTACGACCAAACTGGCAAATTGGCACTCAATACCTACACAACCGAAACATTCGAATTTTGGGGGAATCCTAAAATTTGGGATGTGCTGTTCAGTTGGAGAAAAGGTTTGTTCATTTTTGCTCCCGTATTGGTATTGTTGCTTCCGGGCTGGTATGTATTGTACAAACACCAGCGCAACTTATTTTGGGGAAGCATTGTCTTTTTTGCATTGTTCACCTACGTTACCGCATCGTGGTGGTGTTGGTGGTATGGCGGTGGTTTGGGAATGCGTCCTTACATCGATGTGTTATCCGTTTTTGCACTTCCCTTGGCCTTCTTGTTGCAGCATTCCAAATGGTATGTCAATGCGCTTACCGTATCGTTTGTGTTACTCACCACATGGATGTATCAGGTGTATGAGTACCAAATGAAAAACAACATCTTGCACTACGATGATATGACCTACGAGCAATTTGCCCGTGTGTTTATGCAAGAAGATTTGCGTTATGGATGGTGCTTGCACTTGCAATACGAATCACTACCAACAGAAGGTTTTGTGACGATGAAACAACCTTCGTTTATGATGTTCAATGAACCTATGCCGCAGAATCGTTACTTCAAATTGTTGGGGTATGATTTTAATGACAATCCGCAATTGATGATTTACACCGATACAACGTATAAATCCAATCATTTCGGTGCGAAAATTACCGGCGAAGTGTATTTATATTCAGGTGAAACCAATCCTACAGTTGAAGCCGAATATTTCAAAGACGGCGTAGTTTTCCGCAAAGGGCAGTTTTTCATCGGTCAGTTTATTCCGGAAACCGAGAAATTGAGTCCGGTTGAAGTTGAAATCTATCCTGGCTTGACCTATGCCGAGTTCGATTCAATTCGCATTCAGTTTTTTGAAGGAAATACCTTTACGGGTGTGAAGTCATTGAAGATAAAGGAGTTGATTTTTGAGTGATTTCGGCTATTTATTAGAATTTTCAGAAATTTAAATTTTGTAAAGCAGAAATGTGTACATATATTTGTACGTAATTACGTACAAAATATACAGCAATGCTAACAACTTCAATTTCGCATTTCAGAAAAGATATTAAACGATACCTTGATAAGGTGACTCAAAATTTTGAAACACTAATCATAAATCGAGGTAAGGATGATGGTATTGTAATTATGTCTTTGGCAGAATACAATTCGTTATGTGCTACGCAGCATGAACTCTCATCAAAAGAGAATGAAAAAAGGCTGGATTCGGCCATTGAAAAATTAAAGATCGGAAAATCAGAAATTAAAAAACTGATTGAAGAATGAAGTACATTTTTGTGGATGAATCTTGGGATGATTATTTATACTGGCAGAAAACGGATAAGAAAAAATTGAAACGAATCAATGAGCTCATTAAAGATATAGCTAGAAATCCATTTGATGGAATAGGAAAACCAGAACCACTTAAATACAAATACGCAGGATTTTGGTCTCGAAGAATTGATGATGAACATCGACTGATTTATAAAGTAAAGGATGATGAGATTTTAATTGCGAAGTGTCGTTTTCATTATGATAGTTGAAGAATTTTTAAAAATAGAGCTTGAAAAATGAAATTGATTGTTACATCAATGATTTTGATACTGTTTGTCAGTTGCGTCAACACTTCCGATGAACCGAAAGTTGATTTGGTTGGTACGCTAAATGAGTATTCTAAAATTATAGAATCAAGAGATTTGGATCAATTTCGTTCGATTTGTACTCCTAATGGCTTCGACAGTATGATGGATTGGACCGATTCACTCAGGAGAGACAAAATTGTAAATGAAATAACCGCAACGTTTTCGCAAAAAAGCATTGTCTTTTCTCAATCAAATGATTCGGTATTTAACGTGTCTACCTCACAACTTGAAAGGCCTCTTACTGGTGGTAGAATAGGGAGAGTCGTACTAAAATCGATTCAAGGACAGCTCAAAATTGATGCTTACGAGGGAGGATTTAGTGTTGTCAACTAACGCTTCGACGGTTCTGAATCAAGAAGCCATCTTCCGTTTCTTAGCACTAAATCTCAAACTGTGAATATTCGTTAAATCACCTCACATTTGTTAAAAAAATCGGTTGCTCCCTCGGTTTCGGTGACTAACTTTAAAGCATGGAACGCAAAAAAATAGTCATCATAGGTGGCGGCTTTGCGGGATTGAATGTCGCCCGTAAATTAGCAAAAGCAAATTGTGACATTCTGTTAGTGGACAAACAAAACCACCACATGTTTCAACCACTCTTCTATCAAGTGGCCAGTGCCCGATTAGAACCTTCGAGTATCTCTTTCCCTTTTCGTGCCTTGTTTCGCAGATCGAAAAATGTCGATTTCAGGTACGCTACCGTAACTGCCGTAAAACCCGATCAAAAGGAGATTGAAACCTCCATGGGAACGATTCCTTACGATGAATTAGTTATTGCAACAGGTTGTCGCACCAATTTCTTCGGAAATAAAAACGTGGAAAAGAACGCCATGGCGATGAAATCCACCCAGCAGACCATTCACATTCGCAACACTATACTTTCCAAATTCGAAAAAATCATCTTTGTTGATGACGATGAGAAAGAAGAATTGATGAATCTGGTGATTGTAGGTGCTGGTCCTACTGGAGTAGAATTGTCTGGCGCTTTTGCAGAAATGCAGAAAAACGTTTTGCCCCGCGATTACCCGCATTTTGACTTTTCTAAACTGAAAATCATTTTGCTGGAAGGAAGTCCGAATACACTGAATGCTATGGGAGACGCTTCCAGAAAATGGTCGCGGATTTACCTAGAACGAATGGGAGTGGAAGTGCGAACTTCAACGGTGGTGGAAGATTATGACGGTCATGATTTGAAACTGGTTAACGGTGAAATGATTCCGACGCAAACCGTTATTTGGGCTGCAGGAGTAACCGGAAATACCATTCCGGGAATGGATGAAACAATCATGGTGCGCTCGCGTTACCGTGTGAACCGTTTTTCAGAGGTGGAGAATCATCCCAACATTTATGCGATCGGAGATATTTCGTACATGGAAACAGCGAAATATCCGCAAGGACATCCGCAGTTGGCCAATGTTGCCATCAATCAGGGAAGAATATTAGCAAAAAACCTCCAACGTAAATGGGCCAATAAAGAACAACTTCCCTTTGAATACAAAGACAAAGGTTCCATGGCAACCATTGGTAAACACAAAGCGGTAGTCGAATTGCCCGGTTTTAGATTTCAGGGTTATTTTGCCTGGATGGTTTGGATGGTATTGCACTTGATGCTCATTTTGAGCGTGCGTAACAAATTGGTCGTGTTTTACAACTGGGCATGGAGTTACCTTACAGGCGACAGTTCCTTGCGATTGATTTTACGCGATGAACGCGATCGGGAAGCATTGCGTAGAAACGATTAACTGAAATAGGATTTTTTCATCATTAACGTTGAAATAGCATTCTTATTTACAGATAATACTTGAGCTTTAATAACTGTATTTCAGTTGGTTAAATTGTTCGTGCTATCATTTGAATGAATAGTGCTACTCGTAGCAAATCAGGTCTCTTATCATTGTAGCATAATCATTAAAACAAAATGCTATGACGAATAACAGGCCCTCATTCAAAGCTCATTACGACAATTTTATCGGTGGAAAATTTGTACCACCCGTTAGCGGCGAATATTTCGATAATATCAGTCCGATAGACGGTAAAGTGTTTACCAAAGCTGCTCGTTCAGGAAAAGCAGATGTTGAATTGGCATTGGATGCTGCACACGAAGCGTTCGCAACTTGGAGTAAAACCTCAGCAGCATATCGTTCGGGAATCCTCAACAAAATTGCCGATGTTATGGAGGCGAATCTACAAACGTTGGCTACCATTGAAACCATTGATAACGGAAAAGCTATCCGCGAATCGGTGAATGTAGATTTACCTTTGTGCATTGACCACTTTCGTTATTTCGCGGGTGTCATTCGTGCTGAAGAAGGTTCCATTTCAGAACACGATGAAACAACCGTAAGTATTTGTTTGCATGAACCGCTTGGAGTTGTTGCGCAAATTATTCCATGGAATTTCCCGCTATTGATGGCAACTTGGAAAATTGCACCTGCGCTTGCTGCCGGATGTTGCGTGGTCGTAAAACCTGCCGAACAAACTCCAACATCGATCATGTGTTTGATGGAAATGCTTGCAGATATCGTTCCTCCTGGAGTAATCAACATTGTGTCTGGTTTCGGACCAGAAGCCGGAAAACCGCTCGCACAATCATCGCGCGTATCGAAAGTATCGTTTACAGGTGAAACTACTACCGGAAGATTGATCATGCAATATGCTTCTGAAAACTTGGTTCCGGTTACAATGGAATTGGGTGGTAAATCTCCGAATATTTTCTTCCCGTCTGTTGCCGATGCCGATGATGACTTTTTCGACAAAGCAGTAGAAGGTGCTGTATTGTTTGCAGTAAACCAAGGTGAAGTTTGTACATGTCCGTCGCGTATTTTGGTACACGAGAGCATTTACGACAAATTCATGGAGAAGGTAGTTGCGCGTACAAAAGCCATCAAAATGGGGAATCCGCTTGATAGTGATACCATGATGGGAGCACAGGCATCCAACGATCAGTACGAAAAAATTCAAACGTACTTGAAACTTGGTAAAGATGAAGGAGCTGAATTGTTGTGCGGTGGCGATATCCAACGCTTAGATGGCGATTTATCCGGCGGTTACTACATTCAACCTACTTTGTTTAAAGGAACCAATAACATGCGCATTTTCCAAGAAGAAATTTTCGGACCTGTTGTATGCGTCACCACTTTTAAAACAACCGAAGAAGCCATCGCCATTGCCAACGATACTTTGTATGGTTTGGGAGCTGGTGTTTGGACACGCGACGCGCATGAATTGTATCAAGTTCCTCGTGCCATTCAGGCAGGACGTGTTTGGGTGAATTGTTACCATGCTTATCCTGCTCATGCTCCGTTTGGTGGATACAAAAAATCTGGTTTCGGTCGTGAAAATCACTTGATGATGTTAGGACATTACCGTCAAACCAAAAACATGCTGATTTCTTACAGCAAACAAAAATTAGGTTTCTTCTGATAGAAAAGATAAACGAATGTTTCACACGCAAACCGGCAGGATCTTGTTCTTGTCGGTTTGTTTCATACACTAGAAGATGGTAGCACGTGTCACAATTAGCAAAGAAGCGTCTGAAGTCGTTCACACCTTGCGCGAAAAATTCGGGGAATTGATGTTTCACCAAAGTGGTGGCTGTTGCGACGGTTCGCAGCCCATGTGTTTCGAAAAAGGTGATTTTAAAGTCGGAAACAGCGATGTGTGTATTGGTACCATTGACGGTTGCGCTTTTTGGATGAGCAAAGATCAGTTTGAGTATTGGAAATTCACACAACTGCACATTCACCTCACGCAAGGCAGAGGTTCGAGTTTTTCGTTGGAAATTCCGATGGGAGTGCGTTTTATTACACAATCGCGGTTGTTCACAGATGAAGAGCTAACTGATTTGGAACCTTTGACATTTGCCGAAGATTAATCGCTATTTTTTGTGCAACAATTGCTGGTATTGCTTCGGTGTCATGCCTTCGTAATGCTTGAACACACGGATAAAGTAATTGCTGTCTTCAAACCCCGATTCATACGAAACGGTTTTAATGTACATGCTTTTATCGGTGAGGTATTGCTTGGCCAGTTTTATTTTTTCAAGAATGATAAATTCAATCGGGCTGATGCCTAGCTCTGTTTTAAACAAACGGTAAAGCGATGATGTACTCATTCCTGTTTTCTCGGCAATTGTCTTTAGATTGATCTTTCCACGGATATTCTCACGAATGGTAGTAACGATTTGAGTGAGGTACGGATTCATCGTTTTCAGGTTATCTTCCTGAAGTCCTTTTTGCATCTGAAGCTGCACGATTTTCACCAATAATTCCTGCAACGAAAGATCGGCTAGTGTATCCTTGAAGATAGACGTACTTTGACAAATTCCGATGATTTTACTGATGATTGCCGACATTTCAGCATTGTTCTCGAAGAAAAAATTGTCGCTGTAAAGTTGCCAGAAATTGCGATCGCCTTGTTGAGGATATTTCTCGTTGAGAAAGTTGAGCGTATCGGTGATTTTTTTGTTGTCGATGGCCAATGCTAAGCATTGAGTCGGGTTGTCAAAAGAAGCTTCCGGAAAATCGATTTTCATTTCAATGTTCGACGGAATAATAACCGATTCGCCCGGTAAATAATCAAACCCTTCCTGATCGAACAAATGCATCACTTTTTTACCGCGAAGCATACTCGTAACCACCAAATCGTTGAATTTCAGTGAAACCAATTCCGATTGTTGATAGGTTTCAAAAAGATTGAGTTCGCAATGCTCTAAGTTGTAAATAGTTCGGTTCTCAATCAACGTTTTGAGTGAGTGCTGATTGGTGAGAGCCGGAACGAATGGTACAACCTTTTGTGACATAAACGATAGAATCTAATGTGTTTTCTACGTGACGAACGAATCAACTAAATGTACACATTTTTAAGTAGCTGTTTTGATTTTACGGGTTTTTTAGACGAACACGGATCAAATGGTCATCAGTTTTTTGAGACCTTCGTCGGAATCACCAAAATAGATTATCGAGCATTGATACTACCATGTTACGCTAATGATGAATGAAGTCTAATTAATTTGTGGTTCAAGTTTAAATCAATGATCAAAGCTAATAATTCGTGTCACTTTCCATTGTCCGTCCTTTTTTTGCCACGTATGTACAAACTGAAAAGTGCCGCAATCATCTTTACCTTTTTCCACATGACAAAAGCGATGTTTTCCTAATTGAACAGCTCCAAAATCCTTGATCGGATAAACTTCCATGCTACCTTCAATCAAAACCCGTTTTAATCCGGTATGTTGATTGCGTTCAAAGAGCGATTTGAAGTTGTCCATCGTTTGCTGATAATTGGTTAAACCACCTTTATCGTGGTAAAACTCTAAATCTTCTGAAAAAAACATGGCTAATTTTTCGAGATCCTGAGCGTTAAAGGCATCGAATAAAACGCTGTCCATGTGTGTGATTTCATCATAAAGATCTTTTGAAACCGGGATGTATTTCGGTACGGCGATCGTGTCTCCTACAATTGGCGAAATCGGTTGCTGAGGCTGCGTAGCTTGGTTGTTACAACCGAAGAAAGCGAAGACACTCAAACAAATAAGGAGGAACTTAACATTCATGTTTAATTATAATTCAGTTACTTTTCCTGTAACGCCGGAAAATTGGTTAACGTAATGTTCTTGAGTTTCCCGTTGCAGTTTTTCACGACTTTACAAACCAATGAATTGCTGTTTCCGGGGGCATTTCCAATTCTGATCTTCAACAAACAATCGCCTTCACGTTGATCGATGAATTCATCCACCATGTATAGTTCACCGTTTGCTTCATCCGATTCTGAACCCAAGAAAAATCCGGAGGAAAGATCGGCTGTTCCTTTCTGATTATGATGCGATTTGCCGAATTCAACCATTTCGAGGACATAACTTACCGTAGAATAATTGATGCGTTTAACCCGCAAGGCAATGGCTAGTTCACCTTTGCGACCGGTAAATTGAATTTCATCGTCCAGTTTCACACGTTGCGGAAAAAGAATCGTGTCTTGGTTATCTACGATCAACAGCGAATCTTCCAGGTTGAATTTTCGAAAACCAGTACTTTCACGCAAGCCGGCAATGAACGCCTCAGAATAATCTGCTGTGTTTTTCACCACAACTGTTGCTTTTCGTTGCGGATCGGTTGATGGTGTCTCCGATTCAAGTTGACGAAATTCGAGACGTGGTTTCGCGGGTTTCATGATTGCATTTGGCCGCGTGGCTTGCTCTTCTTCCGTACAGCGAATAAAGCTAAAAAGTGAAATCGCAACAACCAGTAAACGTGAAGCATTTACTCGGACGAACTTTAAAAAAGATTTTCCTGATTTCATTTGACCTAATTTTTCTCTTTATCTAAATCTTCGTTCATACTGAACGCACAATTAAACAGCCTGTTTACCATCGCGGAATCAATAACGGTTGAAATGGTTTCCATGAGAAACACTCCTAGTGTTTAGTACTAAATTACGGTTTTACCACGCAAGTCGGCTGATGTTCAATCGTGAAATTCAACGAATTGGCAATAAAACACAATTCATTGGCTTTTTGATGTAATTCATTGGCTTTTTCCACCATGGACGCTTCGGAAACGGTTATAACAGGGTAGAGGGTTACGGACGAAAAACGACCTCCGCCATTAGCTGTTTCCACCATCAATCCCTTTGCGGTATCACAGTAATCAATTACCACCACGCCAGCTTCAGAGCACAAATGCAGATACCAAAGCATGTGACAGGAAGAAATAGAGGCGAGTAATAAATCTTCGGGATTGTACCTGGTTTTATCCCCGCGAAAAGCCGGATCGGAAGAACCTAAAAAAACAGGTTTTCCTTCGGTTGAAACCGTAAAATCGCGTTCGTAGTCACGGTAACCAGTGGTTCCCAGTCCGTTGTTTCCTGTCCACTGAATGGTGGTTTGATAGTGGTGTTGTTTTTTATTCATGATAAGTGATAAATATTCGTCATTTCGAGTGCAATGGGAATTAGATCAATGTGGTAAACCACAATTTAATTGCGGTAACTCACATTTAACATTTCCTCCTAGTGATTGAAAAACGTTTTAAATGCATTGGTATACAAGGTTTTAACACTTTTTAAGTGAGATCAAAGCAAGAGTTGCTGTCAGATTAGTTGACATCGATTCTCCAAAACAGGTTAAAATTAACCTGTCTAAAGTACTAATTACTATTAACCCTAATTAAGATTCACATGAGAAAACAGTTTATCCTATTAGCCACTATGATTATTGGAGTTAATCACCACGCATTTATTGGTCAGCAACAATACAAATTGATTAAGCAATAAGATCATGAGGGGAATGGACAAGTTTTCATTTTTTATCTTGTCCACTCCTTTTGTCAATGCCCAAAATTTAGTCCCAAATTCTAGTTTTGAAGAAGTAACAAACTGTAATGTGAGCTCATTATATGATGCAATGGAGAACTCTATTGTTGATTGGGAAACATACGATTATTCAACCAATTCACCTGATATTTTTAATGAATGCTTCTCACTAGCTACCATTCAATTACCCAACAACTCATTTGGCTACTCATTTGCTCAAGATGGTAAGGGATTGGCTGGATTTGGACTAATTCCTAGTACAGATTACCGAGAGACAATAAGTACCAGTTTAATAACACCGTTGCAAAAGGATTCAGCATACTGCGTTTCATTTTTTGTGAAAAACTCAAAAGCTGGAAATCAAAATTATTATTCAAAAAATTTAGGTCTGGTTTTTACTGAAGGATCAACAAATTATGAAGAAATAAGAACCATGGAACCAACCATTTTCTATGAAGATAAAATAGACGGAGATGATTGGATCGAAATTTCCAATTACTACATAGCAAAAGGTAATGAAAGTTATTTGCATATCGGATATTGGGGAAGTAATCTTGATTTTTATCACGCATCAGGATCTGATGGTTGTATTTACTATTATGTCGATAACGTATCTGTTAGGTTATGTAATAAAGACTCACTTTTAGCTGTCATCTTAGATTTACCAAACATCTTCACACCTAATGGTGATTTTGTCAATGATAGTTACACGATAAATCAACATAATTTAAAGACTTTGGATATTCAAATTATGAATAGATGGGGCAACCTCATTCTGAGGTACGACGGTTTGACGTATGAGTGGGATGGAACAGATCAGCACGGAATTTCGTTGCCGGAAGGAGTTTACTTTATTAATGCAACTGCTGAAACAATTTTCGGTGAAGTCTTTTCAAAATCCGGATTTATACATTTGTTAAAATAGTTTTTAAAAATGAGAGCATTCTGTTTTGTAAATAGTCTATTTTTCTTAATCTCAATGAGTGGTAAAATAGTTGCTCAAGAAAATTCTACCAACTCTGAACGAAGGTGGGGTATTGTAGCTCAGGCTTCCCCCAACTTTTGCAACAAAGTGCTAACGCCTGATCAATTGTCAATATATGAAGAATCACTGAATCAAAAAGTAAACCCTAAAATGGGTTATCATATTAGTATTGGTGCAATTTATGAATTCAATCCTCATTTTCAGCTACAGGCAGATCTTCGTTTTTCTTCATTGGGCGTTCGTACAATAAGTGAGCCTTGCACTAATCCTGAAATTGGCACTTCATCTATGTGTCAGAGCTATTACAACTTCAATTATATTGATATGCCAATAAGCGTGAATTATATTTTGGGAACCAACAAGTTAAGATATGTGTTTAGCGCTTATTTTTCAGGAGGATTACTAGTAAGGTACACGCTGGTTGATCATGTTGAACCTCCAACTGGAGATCGGTATAAAAAGATTGAGGCTGAGTCTAAAAAAACTGAATGGAGTCCGTTTGCAGGCGTTCGTATTGGTGTGACTTACCAACTAAACAACAACTGGTCACTTCTTGCACTACCGGAATACAGGATTGGACTTCACCCTGATTTTTACAGTTCACATTTAATGAGTTTTGGGTTGAATGTTGGAATAATCCGGAGATTATAACTAACGCATGGTCTTCTTATCAAATGACTGATAAAATCAATTTACGAATTTCACCGGAGTATAAAATCGGATTGTTTCGAAATGATGGGTTTTCTCACCTTTGGGGACTCGGATTGAATTTTGGGTTCTATTATTCACTTGGGAATAAACAATGAACTTATTTCAATGATTCTCTTTTGTCTAGGCGACTACCTATCCTTTGGAAATTTTTTAGTTTACACCTTTAGCAAATCCTAAATTTTCAGACAAATTCCCTTTCCACGATTTCCCGTGTCCGGGATAAAGCGTTATTTCACCGATTTCCTTCAGTTTTTCAATGGATTCTTTTGCCATTTTCGGATCTTGATTAATGCTGTTGTGTAACAATTGCGGATCGCCTTCTTTTCCGGTAAAAATATCCTTCGTAACAAGTGCATCACCACTAAACAACAACCCTAGCTCCCGAAAATAAAAACAACTTTCGCCTGAAGTGTGTCCGGGTGTATGAATGACAATGGGGTTTCCAGGTACAGGTAGTTCGTCGCCATCTTTAAACGTAACGGATTCGTTCAACGGTTTCGTTGCGAACGTTTTGCCGCGAAAGAGTGCGTGTACCATTGATTTTAAAACCGGAAAGCGCCACACGTTTTTCACGAACCACCATGGTGGGAGATGATTAATTTTCATGGATGAAGCTTGATCTGCTTCATGCACATAAACCGGAATGTGGAACCGTTGTCTGATCGCTTCTGCACAACCGATATGATCGTTATGAGCATGCGTAAGAAGCACCCCTTTCAGTTCTCCGGGATCAATTTGATGTTGTGTTAATGCGAGCTCGAATTGTGAGAAATATCCCGGAAATCCAGTATCGATTACCACTGTGCCTTCGGCTGTGCGTAGTAGATACCAGTTGACGTAAGCAGAACCGAGTGTGATGATTTCCATTGATTTCGTTTTTCGAATGCCGAGACGTTCGTATCAGGTAAAGTTAATTCAATCAGTGTGTTTTCAAAAACGGTGTTCGGGAATTTGGGTGTTCGGGATATTGCGAACACCCAAATTCCCGAATTCCAACACAAAATTCCTGAAAGAATAATATACCGATCAGTATATTATTAATACATTTGTACAAATTATCGATCATCATGCTCACAAAAGCCGAACGTACCAAGCAGTTCATCGTTGAAAAAGCCGCTGCCGTTTTCAATGAAAAAGGGTATGCAGGCACTTCTATGAGTGATCTGACAATTGCTACAGGCTTAACGAAAGGTAGTATTTACGGTAATTTCGAGAACAAAGACGACATTGCGCTAGCTGCTTTTGATCATAATTTTCAGTTGGTCACCGCTTACATCAAACAGCAGATGGAAACACAAAATTCGGTGATTGATAAGCTGTTGGTGTATCCTCAAACCTATCGTCAGTTTTGGCAATTGCCCTTTTTACAAGCAGGTTGTCCGGTTGCGAACACTGCTATTGAAGCCGACGATACCCATCCTGCACTCAAGACAAAAGCGGCTTTTGCTTTGCAATTTTGGCGAAATGCTGTTGAATACCGTTTGCAAACAGGAATCGAAACCGGCGAAATCAAAGCCGATACGAATGTTACAGAATTTGTTGCTGTACTCACTTCGTTGATTCAAGGTAGTGTACTTCAAGCAAAGGTTTCGGGCAATTTAATGTACCTGAATGCTTCCATGAATTTTCTGGAACGCATGATCACTGAATTAAGGAATTAAAAAATTTTGAACCAAAATATACCGATCAGTATAAAATAAATCTATCTATCATGGAAATAATTTCAATTGAAACATTTTTAGCGTATTTCGAACGAACGCGCGAAGCGACCAACAGACTGATTCAGGTCATTCCGCACGACAAACTCGATTGGGCCTATTTGCCCGGAAAGTTTACGATAGCGGATATAATCAGGCACATTGCTGCCATAGAACGACAAGTTTTTGCGGAAACAGCCTTGGGAAACCCGATCACTTACAATGGTTGTGGGAAAGAACTCGCTGATGGATTCGATGCTGTAGTGGAATACTTCAACCGCATGCACGACGAGTCGGTAGCGATCTTCCAATCGTTGAAAGACGAAGACCTCAAAAAAACAATTCATGCGTTAAACGGTAAGGAAATGGCGCTCGGGCAATTTCTGCGAGCAGTAATCATCCACGAAGTGCATAACCGCGGTGCGCTCTACATTTACCTCAATTTATTGGGAGTGAAAACACCACCTGTATTGGGATTCACAGAAGAACAAGTGAAACAAGTTGCCAATTCGGTAACGAATAAAGCTTAAAAACGAAGACAATGAAAGAAGTATATATTGTAGCTGCCAAACGCACGGCCATTGGTGGTTTTTTAGGAAGTTTATCCGGTTTTAGCGCCACTGAATTGGGAGCATTAACGATAAAAGAGGTCATTCAAACAAGTGGAATAGACCTGAATGTGATTGATTCGGTGTACATGGGAAATGTGCTTTCGGCCAATTTAGGACAATCTCCCGCACGACAAGCAGCCCGTTTTGCAGGAATTGCCGATCATACCGATTGTACCACCGTAAACAAAGTTTGCGCTTCTGGGATGAAAGCAACGGCGCTGGGCGCTCAGCAAATTCAACTCGGATTGGAAGATCTGGTGATTACCGGCGGAATGGAAAGTATGAGCAATGCACCGCATTATTTACCCATGCGAAAAACGCTCAAATTGGGAGATGAGACAATTGTAGACGGTTTGCTGAAAGATGGTTTGACGGATGCTTACAATCACGAACACATGGGGAATGCGGCCGAATTGTGCGCAAGTGAATTTCAGTTTTCGCGCGAGCAACAAGATGCATTTGCTTTAGAATCTTATGCGAAAGCGGAACAAGCTACCAAATCAGGGAAGTTTGACCGCGAAATTGTTCCGGTGACGCTTACGAATAAAAACGGATCAACTCTCTTTTCAGCAGACGAAGATGTAGCGAAGATCATTCCCGAAAAAGTGGCCACCCTCAAACCGGTTTTTGTGAAAGACGGAACCATTACTGCCGCCAATGCGAGTAACTTGAACGATGGTGCCGCTGCCATTTTATTGGCTTCAAAAGAAGCGGTAGAAAAATATGGATTAAAACCGTTGGCAAAAATCATTGGGTATGCAGATGCAGCTCAAGCTCCTGAATGGTTTACAACAGCTCCATCTCTCGCGATCCCGAAAGCATTGAAACAAGCCAATTTAACGCTTGATGAGATTGATTATTTCGAAATCAACGAAGCGTATGCTGCTGTAGCTTTGGCCAATCAACAATTATTGGAATTGGATAGCGCGAAGGTAAATGTGTATGGAGGTGCGGTTGCTATGGGACATCCGTTGGGAGCTTCAGGCGCGCGCATCTTGTGTACCTTGATTTCGGTTTTGCATCAAGAAGGAGGGAAGTATGGTGTAGCCGCAATTTGTAATGGTGGTGGTGGCGCTTCGGCAATGGTATTGGAACGGATCAATTGAAACGTAGATTTACACTAGAAGAAAACTTAAGAACTTAAAACTGAGTTTCTGAGTTCTTAAGTTTTTGAGTTTTTGAGTTGATTAGCATTTTAGCGTCTTTTTCTTTTTACCGAGTTTGCCTTTGCTTTCTACTTTACCAATATAATCGATTACGTTGGGAACTTTACAAGAGGTTCCGTTCATGTCCACCATTACTTGTCCAATGCGGGTAGAAGCTTCTTTGGCCAAGTCAGTGAGAGCAGGTACAGACGATCCAACTGTAATCAAAAAGCTGTTCATGGTGTAGCGTTCACGGTTTTTAGAAGAGTGGATTGTCTTTTCGATGCGGTCAATTAAAGCACGGTACGCATCCAAGTCCAACTCATCGTCTTGCTTCAAAGCGGTTAATCCGGCAAGTGTATTCCAACCGGCAGTTGCGATGTGTTCCAGGTCGGAGTTGATCCATTCCATCCCCAATT
>Ga0302296_1001696_pt1 | contig 15463 bp, 12 predicted proteins | sample III_Fen_N3_1_FD_194546 | JGI IMG/M metagenome (GOLD analysis project Ga0302296, IMG submission 194546) | Peat permafrost microbial communities from Stordalen Mire near Abisko, Sweden - III_Fen_N3_1 | ecosystem: Environmental > Terrestrial > Soil > Wetlands > Permafrost | place: Sweden: Abisko...
GTATCCCTTGTTGTAAAATTAAATCCAAAAAGTTCTTGTCAGCTGCTAATCCCATTCGTTTTTTCCTTCAAAGGAAAAAACTTTTATCTGCCTCTACAGGTTCCCACTTGATCCACTGTAAGTTTTTTTAACATTGCACACAACAATTTATTTCCTTCCAATCCAGTTATATCGTGTCTCTAAGATTAAAATAAATTTGCTTGTGAAAGCCTTCCTTTTGCATTTGTTTCTTTTGCCATACTTTCATTGCCAAAATTTGCTCAATTATTCAACCACTTTTTAAAATCAGAAGAACGATCAATGCTAACGATCGTTTCATGTTCACTGCCAGGTTTTGGATTAAGTTCCAGTTTAACTCTTGCTCTGGAATATGCAACCATATTCGATATTGAGTTGATGTTTACGATATACTTGCGATTTATTCTAAAAAAGCTATCCGGATTCAAGAGTTTTACTACTTTATCAAGTGTAAGATCAATCGGGTACAAATTCTCATTAAAAGTTTTGATATACACTCCTTGATCCAACACATGAAAATAGGCTATCTCTGAAACATCAATTACTTTTATCTTTTCCCCAGATTGAATCAGAAAACGCTTTCTGTAATAAGGTTCTCGGGTTTGAATATTGGATAAAAGCATTTCAAAGTCTATACTGAATGTAGATTTGAATGTATGGTATTTTTGAAGACATTCAACCAAATCGTTTTTTCGAATTGGCTTTAACAGGTAAGATATACTGTTGAATTGAAACGCCTTTATTGCATACTTGTCAAAGGCAGTCGTGAAAACAATAGGTGTTTTTACGAGTACTTTCTCAAATATACAGAAGCTGATACCATCGGAAAGATGAATATCAAGAAAAATTAAGTCAGCTTTGTTTTGACTTAACCATTTTACAGACATCTTAATAGATCCCAATTTTGCCAGAATTTTCAACGATGGATCAATCTCATTCAGCATCAATTCCAATTTACTGGCTGCAAAATTTTCATCTTCAATTATTAGTATATTCATTCTACTCATTTCTAATTAATGGAATACGCGCAACATAATAGTTGTTTTCGACCCTAAATGTAGGGGCCAGTTTACTTATTAGTGCATATCTATTTATAAGATTTTTATGCCCTAAGCCGGTTGATGTTACAGAAATTTTGAGTTGGATTTTGTTCTTCACAATTAAAAAACAACCATCGTGTGAGATTTCAATATTAAGAGGCAAAGACTCATTAATAATATTGTGTTTAATCGCATTTTCAATTAAACCTTGTAACGAAAGTGGTGGAACTAATTGCTGAAGTAATTCTGGCGGAACAGTCTCAATATAAGTAAGACTATCCCCGATACTAATGTGTTGAAGAAAAAGATATGAATGTATAAATTCCAGCTCTTTATTAAGAGTGATCAAAGGTTTTTCTGTGGCTTCAAGAACATATCTGTATATATTCGAAAACTCCTCAATAAATAACTGAGCTTTTTTAACATCCGAAATCATTATACATGAAAGCAAATTTAAACAATTAAACAAAAAATGATAATTAACCTGTTCTTTGTAAACTTCAAATTGAGACTGCATGTAGTCTATTTGAAATTGCAAAAATTTGAGATCAACATCAGGAAACACTCTTGTCTGTTCGGCAGCTATTTGCTCAAAACTCTTTTCTAAGAGTTTGAGACTATCTTTTGCATAAAATAGCTCCTCATAATTCCTCACATTTTTCAAACGATCATAAATAACTTTTCCTTGTTCAAAGATTTTATCATTAGATATTTTAGTAGATCTACAGGCAACGCCTGAGTGGCGGATTATATCCTTTCTGGTTGAGCTTTTGCCCCATAATTTATGTTCAGAATTATGTCCATTTCTTTTATGTTTTTTGACATTCCCAGAAATATCTTCCTTCAAAAGAAACAGGCCAGATTTTGTTTTTTTTTCATCTGCCCCCCCCTCATAAACTCCGAATAATTCTTCGCCAGCTTTATTGAGCAAGAGTATTTTATCTTTTTCAATAAACTGTTGGGCAGGTTTATTTTCCTCCTCTTCAATAAGTGCTATTGATTCAACTATTGCTTTATTTGTTGTATTAACCATAAATAATTTAAATTTTCCTGTTCTTGATTTTAAATAACTAGTATAAATATACGACCCCTCTCTGAAAAAATCAGAAGGTACAATTAGCTATAATTAATGCACATTATTAAAGTTTAGAGATTGTGACCCTTTTCACGATTCTATCGATTAATAATTCGGGCAAAGGTAGATTCAGATCAATCCAATAGAAAAGAAAACATACTGAAAGGTCGGTTTTTAGTTATGAATGCGCAAAATATCGGATTAAAAGAGATTCGCATCCTTTTCAAAATAGTTTCCGGCCGATTTCGGATGAGAGCATGGCAAACTCAGTTTTCACTTCGGCGCAAGCTTTTCCCAGGGTAGTTACCTTAATTTCGTAAACCAATTCTCGCAGAATGATTATTGAACCCGTCAAAACCGACATTCACTGATTGAAATGAGCAACTCAATACTTCAAAAGTAAACTTCTCAAGCATCTCGCCTACTTTCGCGCCTTCAAAAACGCCAAAGTATGATCTGGGAAAAACGTTGGTTTCAATTGAGTGCACTAATGCTGCTGGCCTTTATCTGGGGCAGTTCGTTTATATTGATGAAAACCGGGTTAAAGAGTTTCGGTGCCGACCAGGCTGGGGCCCTGCGCATTGTGATGGCTTCGCTGGCGCTGTTGCCTATTTCACTGAAGCAGCTTGCGAATTTGCATAAAAAAGACATTCCAAGTTTACTGGTTGCCGGATTTATTGGCAGCTTCTTCCCCGCGTTCCTGTTTATGATTGCCGAAACACACATCGATAGTTCGCTTGCCGGAATGCTCAATTCGCTCACACCAGTGTTCACACTTATCGTTGGGCTATTGTTTTACCACACTGCTTTTCGCCCCAGGCAGGCTGTAGGACTGTTCCTGGGATTAATTGGCGCTATCGGGTTGATTCTGGCCGGTGAAGGATTTCATCTGGGAACGGGGAACAACTATACGTTTTTTATTGTGTTGGCTACGTTTTTGTATGCCATCAGTATGAACCAGATTAAAACGCGTTTATCGCACCTCTCGGGAGTTCAAATTACTTCGCTATCGTTCCTGTTTATTGGTCCATTCGCATTGGCTTATCTGCTGACCACCAATCTGGATTCGGTAACATCGCATCAGGGCTGGCCGCTTCATCTGCTGGCTCTGGCAACTCTGGGGATGATAGGCACCGCGTTGGCACAAATCCTGATGAACAGCCTGATCAGGCACTCTTCTGCAGTAGCTGCCTCATCTGTTAGCTATATTGTTCCGATTTTCGCCATCATGTGGGGTATACTCAACGGCGAAAAGATAACCGCCCTTCGCCTGATTTGCATGGGTGTAATTCTTTCAGGCGTGTATTTGATCAGCCGGAAAAAGAAAGTATGAAGCAGATCAATACGCAACCTTAATGCCTGCACAACCATCTACAAAAAAATATGAAACAGTTTATTCAATAAAAAAAACGTTAAAACAATAAAAACAGTTTCTTCAATTTTACTTGTATGTTTATCGCTGGGGATAATGAGTGGTTGTAAAAAAGAAAATGAAAAAGAACAGCCCAAAGAAAACTATCCGAATACCGATTTGTATTTGCTCTTGAGTTATAAAAATTCAGAAAATCCACTCGATAATTTTTTTATTGCTTTTTTAAAGCAAAAGCTACATTGGGGAACGATGTCAGTTTGTATAAAGTTTTATGACAGCAAAAAAGCAAAGTCGCAAACAAGGATTATAACCTCAACTGGTTCTGGTATTTTCATTCTTTTTCTAAGAATAAAGTCCTGGAGTTTGATATCAACAAAAAAAACAATTACGGAAATAAGTGGAGGCTCTCCCGCTGAATATGAATTAATTTATGAGAATGATGCCCGTTTAAAATCAATTATGTCATCTTATAATATGTAGGATAAATGTAATGAGTAGTTTAAAAAACCATTGTTATGTTTTGAGTTATATGCCCCACTGGTATATCCTCCGGTCAATTTGTAAACTTTCCACCGTTAATCTGAAGGGGAAACAATCTCTGGTGGAAACCGACCTGCCAGCAATAAGATTAATGCATTAACAGTAATATGAGGCAGTCGGTATGGCTGCCTTTTTTTATATTATTGGAATGACACATGGCAAGAAAAAGCATTTTTCATTACTAGATGACACAACCTGCGGATTTTAGGTTAGAGTGAAGCCCTCACTAACATCGGCTGGCAAGTGCTATTTAGGAAAAAAACAGGTTTTTCAAATACCTCCCAGTATAACTTTTCGTACAATTTATCAATTCTTCTGGGGGGCCTTCAAACAAAACCAATCCGCCGTTTCTGCCGCCTTCGGATCCTATGTCAATGATCCAGTCAGCATACTTGATGATGTCGAGGTTGTGTTCAATAATGATCACGGTATTGTTGTGGTCAACCAGTTTTTTAATGATCCGGTAGAAATTGTCAATATCCGACATGTGCAGGCCGGTGGTGGGCTCGTCCATGATGTAGATATTGCTTTCTTTGCCCAGTTCGGTGGCTATTTTCAATCGTTGCGATTCGCCTCCAGAAAGCGAACTAAGTGTTTGCCCCAGTTTTAAGTAACCTAAACCCACTTCGCGTAATAGTTTCAGGTGTTTGTTGATTTTGGGAACTTTAAAGAACTCGTCGGCCTGATTAACGGTCATGTTGAGAACATCGGCAATACTTTGTCCGTGGTACTTCAGTTCCAGAACATCGGAATGATAGCGTTTCCCGTCGCACTCGTCACAAACGGTTTTCACAGCATCCAGAAAGTGAAGTTCGAAACTGAGAACGCCCTGTCCGTTGCATTTGGGGCATGCTCCCTTGGAGTTGAAGCTAAACAGCGATGCTTCCGTTTGGGTAGCTGCGGCAAACTCTTTCCGGACATGATCGAAAATGCCGATAAACGTAGCCGGATTGGCACGGGAAGATTTTCCGATCGATGATTGATCAATAACCACCGCTTCGGGATGCTGCCGGGCAAAACATTCGTGGATCAGGCTGCTCTTGCCGCTACCTGCTACCCCTGTGATGCAGGTCAGCACTCCTTGGGGTATTCTCACCGAAACATCGCGCAGATTGTTGGCTGTGGCATGATTGATCCGGAAAAAGCTGCTTGCCTGTTTGCGCCGGAATGCTGGTTGTTGTGCTTCAAAAAGATATTTGCCCGTCAGGCTGTTGGCCTGTTTTAACCCTTCCGGTTCGCCGTTATAGACCAGTTCACCTCCAAACTTTCCAGCTTTCGGACCAATATCCACAATCCATTCGGCAGCGCGAATGATGTCCGGATCGTGTTCAACGACAAATACACTGTTTCCTTTGTCGCGCAACCGGAAAAGGATCGACAGCAATTTCTCGGTGTCGCGCGGGTGAAGCCCGATGGATGGTTCGTCGAGGACATAAAGCATATCCACCAGGTTGCAGTCGAGTTGTTTGGCCATTTTTACCCGTTGCGACTCGCCACCTGAAAGGGTCGAAACAGGTCGGTCGAGCGATAGATAACCTACCCCGATTTCGATTAGCTGGTCAAGCAGAAATCGTGCTTTTCGAAGGATGGGGCGCGAAATCTCGTCGTCGATATCTGCAAGAAAATGGTGCACCTCGGTCAATTCCATCGTGCAAACCTGGTCGATAGAGAACCCTTTGATGGTAACCGCCCTGGCACGTTCGTTGAGTCGCGAACCTTTGCACTGCTCGCAAACCGAGTAAATGAAATACCTGGAATATGCGTTTTTATCTTCTTCCGAAGCTTCATCTTCTGCTTTCCCGGCCACCGCATTCTCCAGCTTACGCGCAATCCCTTCAAAATTCTTGGTGTAACTCAGTTTCTCTTTCGAATTGGTGATCGGAAACTGTTCTGAATAAAGCAATTTCTCTAATTCCTCTGCCGAAAAATCTTTTAGCTTTTTGTCAACGTCGAAAATACCAACCGACATAAATTCCTTCCAGTAGAAACCTCCGATTTTGTAAAACGGGTGGGTGATCGCTCCTTCGCGAATGGATTTTTCTTTATCCAGAAACTGATCCAGATCAATTTTTACCCGTTTACCCAGTCCATGACAATGCGGACACATGCCTTCAGGATGATTGAACGAAAAATAGAACGATGGTCCGGAGAATGGTTGTCCGATGCGGGAATACAGCAATCGCAGGTAGGTGTTGATTTCGGTGGCCGTTCCAACCGTACTGCGCAGGTTGTTGCCCATGCGCTTTTGGTCGATGACAATGGCCGTCGAGAGGTTCAGGATATCGTCCACATCCGGTCGCGACAGTTTCGGCATGCGGGTACGGGCGAAGGTCGAGAATGTCTCCACCAGCTGTCGTTGTGCTTCGGTATAAATGGTGTCGAACAACAACGATGATTTTCCGGAACCCGACACTCCGGTAAATGCCACCAGCTTGTGCCGGGGAATTTCCACCGAGATGTTCTTCAGGTTGTTGGTGTGTGCATTTTGCACATAGATGTGATCTTTGTTCATGGCTTGATTGTTAAAAATGCGGCAAAATTCGGGATTATGTTGGTCATAAAATTGTAAAAATGCGACAATCGTTTATTCGTAAAACATTAGTACTTCTTCAGCCCGGCGGGTAATGTATTCGTTTGGTTTGTTTTCGGCACCAGCGCTTACAATCAGGTTGTTTACTTTCTTTTCCAGGTGCCAATTGCCATCCGGAGGTTGTTTCGACTTCAACAATTCCAACGAGGCAGTTATGTTCGGGGAGCGCACATTTTCGCGTTTCAAAAGCCAAAGAATCTCCAGAAAATTAGGGTCTGTTCAATAAACTGTGTCAGGTGAGTATGCAGAATTCGGTTCTCATTCAGGTATTTGACCCATCGTTCTCCAACAAACTCCCGATCTGCGGTCAAACAATCCAACGAAGCAGATCCCAAAAGACGGATAACCCGTTCAATCAATTCAATGCGCTCATTGGTGTTTGAATTACCAAACTTGGGCAACAACTTAAACAACAGCGGAAAAGCAACTCCATGAAAAATAACTGCAATTACCAATACGTTGATATTCTGCTGTCCAAACTTCCAATTTGTCCTATCCATTGCCAGACGGAATGGAGGTTCATGTGGTAATATGCTGAATATTAATTTGGCTATCAAATCTGTATCAAGTAGATATTCAGCCACAAACCGCTGTATTCTCCTCAGAAAGGAACTGGTACCGGCATTACTATCAAAAGCTGTTGCCCTTTGCAAGATAAATGTTATTCGGGGTTTTAAACAAATAATTCAATATTTTTTTGCTGATAATCATCTATTTGTGTTTTTGTCATTTACTAAGATCATTTCATTAACTATTCTGAATTTGGCGTCAATTTTTAAAATCTAAAAATGTATGATAATACGAAAATTCGATTTTGAGCGATGTTCGCGAACCTTTAATGACAGGATTGTTCGATTCAACTTTTGCGATAAACTAAGCCTGAAGTTACAACCCAAAAACAACCCGAAGAAACAACACATCAAACACTAAACTTTAGTTGCCTGACCGTTCAATCCTTGATTCAAATGAACGAGATGAAGATTCCCTCTTTTTTTTACTCCTGTGCAGGTTCAGTTGTTGAATTTACGCTTTCAGTTGTTGTAAAGGCGTTCTTGAGGTCTTTTCTTTTTTACTCTTGCATATACATGTTAGCTTTGGACGGTTTTGATTGTTGATAAAAACTTGTGAATTGTTAATAAAAAATCGAAATGAATAAAAGCTCTTTGTATAGTTTATCGATTTACAGCTCAAAAATTTGATACTAAAAGATAAATATTGATTAAGCGTATAGTTGTAACTATAACGATGAAATAACCATTTAACTATAACCCATAAACAAAAGAAAGGAGGTTCTCACGATAAGAAAAGAATATACAATAGATCACAATTGTGAAAATTAGTTACTCTAGAGTGTTAATAAATAATCAAAATCATGAAAAAGTTAAGTTTAGTTTTAAGTTTTACTTTTATGGCGAGTATGATATTCGCACAGAACGCTGCGGTTGTCAACCAAACGAAGGACAAAAACAAAGCGAATGTTACTCAGGCTGGATCAAAGAATGGAGCACAGGTTGATCAGGTTGGGACAAGCAACTTTGTGACTGTCGATTCAAAAGGAAAACAGAATGAGGTAACCGTTGTTCAAAATGGTTCCGGAAATGGAGCGGTGAGCGACCCGATTTGGGGTTTTGTAAAACAAGCGGGCGATGCCAACATTGCAAATCTGAAAGAAGGGGTTGTTGGGGGTCAAGTTTCGAACGATAATGATGGTTTTATTGATCAAAAAGGTAATAATAACCAAGCTACGTTAGAAATTATGGGTAGTAACAACAATTTTGTTGATCATGGGATTACTCAAATTCAAAAATCAACCCTTGGGACTGAAGGAAATACGGCTATTATCAAGCAATCCTCGTTTAACAGCGACATGAATGTTTATCAGGAAGGTACTAAAAACCGTGTTGAAGGTAACACCGTCGGAAATAATGACGTGTTTTCAGTTGATCAGGGCGGTATCGCGAATACTGCATCGATCAATCAGATTGGCAACAATAATAATGAATTTGGTAGTGGTTTTAACATTAACACCAAAGAAACTACCTGGAATCAGGTAACACAAAGTGGTTCGTACAATGCTGCTGTTGTTTCGCAGGGAAGTGATAATATTTTCAGGATCAAACAATATGGCGATGAAAATAAAGCGATGATTAACCAAGAGGGAAATAACGTGGTCAATACACTTCAGCAGGGTAATTTAAATACTATTGGTGGCTTGTCAAATTTTGTTCCTCAGGAAGTTGCGACTTTCTCGACTGGAGCAACAATGGATGCAGTTCAACTGGGGGATAACAATAAGTTGTATGTAAGTACAGCGGGTCGTTTAAATGTTTTCCAAAACAATTCGAGTATTGCTTCTGAAGGCAATACAGTTAAATATACTCAAACATCAGCTGGCGATGCTGATTTAAATCAAGTTGGCAGCAATAACCTGGTGTTCTTAAAGACTACAACTGCAGGCCTTATCGATGTTGATCAGAATGGTACATCAAATGGTGTTGCTTTGTATGCTAATGGTTCTGCATCTGCAGCATCAGGAAGTGCTTTGTTTGAAGGAACACATCTGAACGTTGATCAGACAGGGAGCAGCAATTTATTGAACCTTAATTCTACCGGAGCAAACGCTTCTGTTGATGTAATGCAGAATGGTTCCAGTAACTGGGCTTCTGTTGTTCAGAGCAACTAGTTAAATTTCATAATATTTGCACCATCTACAAACGAAATGGGATTATTTTTTATAGTCCTATCGTTTTTATTGTGATGATTACCCCCCAGCCTTCGGGCTGGGGTATTTGTTGAACGAGAAAAACTGAATGAAGAATATACTTGTTTTTCATATCTTTTTCTTTATGTGTTTTTTGGCTGTTTTTGGCCAAAAAAATATGAATAAAAACGATAAGAATGCGATTAACCAAATACGACAAACAGGGGTTGCTGATATTCTGAGCTTTCAGGCATTAAACAGGGGAGCAGCTGATCTGGTGCAAACACAACAGATCGGCAATCTGGATAAAATTAATGTAATCCAACAATCGGGTCAGGGGGCTGGATTGTATAACCAATTGTACGGCATTCAGGAAGGTAATTCTAACGAAATTACTTTGAACCAGATTGGTGGTGGAAACATGCTTATCGGTTTTCAGTTGGGATTTGTGACTTCGGAACTCAGTCGTCAATTGGGAAGTAATTATGGTTTCGGTTTAGGTGCCAATGATTCTTATACCTACGGAAATGGTTACTCGAACAATGGATCGTTAAATGTTGGCGAAAGGAACAAACTTACAATTAATCAGGAGGGAACAAACAATATTGTTATGGCTTTTCAGCAAGGAAGTGACAATACTATTTCAGCGAAACAAGACGGAAATAATAATTACCTGATTTTATATCAGAAAGGAAAGAGTAATACAATAACCGGTTATAATCAGGCCAATACTTCAGGGAATATCCTGTTTGATGTGGTTGTTCAGGAAGGCGAGAAGTTGACACTTAATGCATCTGAAGCCTCGAAGCGACCTAATGGAAACACGTTTATCCAATCGGGTACTAATTTGACACTACAAGTAAACAATCAATTTGCGAACACATTAGGAGCTATAGGAATTATCCAAACAGGCAAGGATATGAAAGTCGCAGTTGATCAGTCATTTTTTCCATTTCCAATAAAATAAACAGAGATGCACTGTTTGGCAACCATAATACTTTCTGCAATGTTTTTTATGCCCGTCGTTAACAAGAAGGATAGCATAAATACAAAACCGCTACCCGAGTCTTTCAAAAAGATTTTTGAGCAGATTATTAAACAACCGAAAAAATCGAAAGATTATGAAATTGAAGTTGACGGGTTACTGGTTGATGACACAAAAACAAAAATTGGTAAAGATTTTTATGATATGTTTTATGGTAGTTGGGAAGCCCCATCGGGTGCAAAAAACTACACCATTACAATTAGTGAGAAGCCTTTTCGTCTTAGTTCTACTTTGATCGAGGTTTCGATTAACGATATTCCGGTATATCAGTCGGTTCTGCAACCTCGCCAGGATATTGTTCAGGATATGTCATTAGAAGCAGTTGTAAATACCCAAAGCTATCTTGTTAATTACCAGGAGATAATAAAACAACTAAATGGCGATGATTTGACAGGCTCTGGAATCTTTTAGTATTAGGAAAGAATTATTGATAAGAGAAAAATTATAAAATCGGATAATATAATAACACAACTATTAGTAAATATAAACTTGAGAATTGAAAAACAGAAAATTAAATCGATAGCCAATGAAAACTTTATTTAAAATTCTACTGATTGCATTTATTTTCGTGACAGGAAAAACACATGCACAAGATTTTGTTTACCAACCTAAAAATCCAGCCTTTGGTGGTAATCCATACAATTATAGTTGGCTATTGAGTTCGGCGCAGGCTCAAAACGACATTAAGGAATCTACGCCCAGTTCGTCCAGTTCATACACCACAGATCCGTTAAAGGATTTTACTGAAAGTCTGAACCGGCAGATATTAAGCCAGCTTTCACGTCAAATTGTTGCAAAGCAATTTGGAGAGGATGCTTTGAGTGCCGGAACTTATGTGCTGGGCGATTACCAAATTGAGGTAGGCGATCAGGCCGATGGATTGAGTATTACTATTCTTGATAATAAAACAGGAAGCCAAACCTCTGTATCTGTTCCATATTTTTAATTGCACATTATATATATTCTCAATGCTAAAAACGATCATTTTTAGAATTTTTATTGCGTTGATTTTTATAGGCCTATTGACAGCTTGCGGTTCATATATGCATCAGCCAATGCAGGTTCAAAGGGCAAGGATTGGTCCAGAGACTCCGGCAAAAAAAAATCTTTTGGATTTGCCCAAAGCACAGGAAAAGATTGTTGTTGCAGTTTATAAATTCAGAGACCAGACGGGTCAGTATAAAGCCTCAGAGACAGGGGGTAGCTGGTCAACAGCGGTAACGCAAGGTGCTACTACCATTTTAATTCGAGCGCTGGAAGAGTCGGGGTGGTTTATCCCGATAGAGCGCGAAAACATGGCGAACCTATTGAATGAACGAAAAATTATTCGGACAAGCCGGGCTCAATACGAAGGAGGCGATGAGAATAACAGTTCTTTACTTCCACCGCTTTTGTTTGCAGGGGTATTGCTTGAAGGAGGAATTATTTCCTATGAAACGAACATATTGACAGGTGGAGCCGGTATCCGCTATTTTGGGGCTGATGCTTCAGGACAGTATAGAGAAGACCGGGTCAGTATATATATTCGTGCGGTTTCGTCGGCTAATGGCAAGGTTTTAAAAACAGTTTATACCACTAAATCTATTTTGTCACAAGAAGTGTCAATTGGCCTATTCAGATATGTTAAGGCCCAAAGGCTCTTGGAAGCAGAAACTGGATTCACTTACAACGAGCCTTCAGAGATTTGCGTTACGGAGGCTATCGAAAAAGCTGTTGAAGGATTGATTATTGAAGGTATTCAAGATAAATTATGGAACCTTAAAAACCCGGCAGATACAGCGAATGTGGCCATTAAAAACTATGTTGATGAAAAGCGAATAAACTATAGTTTAGATCCTTTGGGGCGAGTTTTAGAAAAGAATAACCGGGGAAAATTGGCATTGGGTGTTTTGGCAGGATCGAATTCATTTATCGGCGATTATACTTCCGGAGTAGTCAAGCCTAAAGTTTCCATTGCAATTGGTACTAAACTAAGTGGCCATTGCTATGTTGATTCCGAATTTGGGTATCGGGGGCTGGCTGTTAAGAATAAGCTAACGGATAAATCATTTTTTAGTGGATTGTCTTTTAGGTATATACTTCTTCCATATGACAAGTTTACTCCTTTTTTCAGTGTGGGAGGAGGCTTTGATTTCAACTCTGGCGGAGTGGGAATGTCTAATTCTAAGTTTATTTCAGGAATCAATAGCTCGTTTGGATTGGAGTATTTAGTTCGGAAAAACTTCGGTATTTCTATCTCCTCCGACTATAACTATTATTTTGATGATCGGTTTGATGGGACAAAAAATGGTCGTTATAACGATGCCAGTTGGGGCATTTCTTTGGGGATGAAATACTATTTGTTTAAATAGAGATAAGAATCAATACATAAAAAGCTGACGATGAGAAAATACATATATGTGATGCTTGGACTTTTTCTGGTTTTGTTAAACTCTTGCGAAGAGCAGAAACTGGATGTCGTTAATTATGGAACAATAAAGGGAACGGTACTGGATGGAGATACTTATCAACCACTTCAAGGTGTTTTAGTCACGACAACACCTCCCAGTATTTCACTTTTAACTGATGAACATGGAGTTTTTACAATTCCAAAAATAAAAGAAGGAGACGTAGCTCTAAATGTGAAGAAGAAGGATTACTTGAGTAATTCACTATCAGTAACCGTTTATGAAAACGAAGAAACCGTATTGGATTTTCTGCTTTTCAAGGATGACAATAATATTGGAAGCATCAATATTTACGATCCGGTTCCGGGAAACGGCGCTTTGGACCAGTCAACATCGTTTACATTAAAATGGAATGTGGAAGGTAAAAAGGTTAGCGATTTAATCTACAGTATTTACCTTTTCGAATCAAACACAACCGCACAGAAATTGGTGGGCGAGGACATTCAAGCAAAAGAAGTGACGGTAAGCGATCTGAAACCGTCAACTACTTATTTCTGGTATGTGGTAGCTAAATACCAAGGTAACAAAATTGCCTATAGTCCAACATGGTCATTTAGAGTCAAAAATTAATTGACTGATTGGATCCATCGGATAGTGTTCCTTTCATTGGCAACTGCTATTTAGGTTGAAAATATGTTGCCTTTTTACAAGCTTTTTAATGCAATACTTGTTTTTTGACAACGTTTCCGAACAAATAGGGTTTGTATGGATGTATATCTAATTAGCTGATAGTTTCAGGTAATTAGATATACTTTTTTGTTGCCGTCTCAATGCTATAGAAATAAACGGCAAAGAGAATTTGGTGGATCTGTAAGAAAGTAGATGAATAGCAGATAATGGCAAAAGGGGAATGATCATAGAATTAGGAGATTACGACCATCTTTATATGGGGCTTTCATTAATTTATGTGTATTTTAAATTTTAAAATGTTGATAATGAGGAAATTATTTTTGTTTTTTTGTTTTTTGTTATTGCTTTTTTTTGTTAACAGCTGCAAACTGGACGATCTTGATTTTAGTAAGCTGTCAGATAAAATGGGCCTAAACTCTGAATTTGTTGCTCCGGTTGCCAAGGCTAATATTACCGTTTGGGATTTGGTGCAATCGGCAAATAAAAAGAATTATGATTTGGTCACGAAAGATGCAAATGGCCTGCTTAAGATTGTATATAAGAAGGACGGCTTGTTTAAGTACAATGTACGCGAGTTTCTTAAATTCCCGGTTAAACAGAGTTTTTCTTCCGGCGATAAGGTGTTGGGCGAAATCTCTCCCGGCGATATCTCTATTAGCCGTAACATTACGCTTAACGATTTGGCAAATTCGCTGGGTGGCGCTATTGCCGGGTTAGTTGCATTTGACGGAAAGAAAGCTCCTTTTCCTGCTATTACGCACAATGGGTCGAATGTGGGGTACAGCCTTTCCGGGATCGATGACTTTACCAGTATCACGGTAAGTAAAGGGAGCCTTGAAACCGTAATTGAGAATAAATTAAAGGTTAAGGTTACTATTTCAGGAAGCTTATATGATCTTCAATACAACAGAAAAATTACAGATTTTACTTTTGCAGACATCGCGCCGAACGGAACTGCGATAAAATCGGTTAATATGGGAGGAGTTCAGCTTTCGAACAAAATTGAATTCAGGATGCTGACTTTTGAGACCTCCGGCTCGGCGTTTAGTCCGATCGACGTAAATATGAAAGACTATTTTAAAATGTCGTTCAATATGAAGGACATGGGGATGTCACAAGGCAACGTAATGGTCAAATCTCAATCCTTGACAAATGTTGGAGGGGCATTCGGGTTTGTTTTCCCCGAGGCCGATCTTAAGGCTTTCAATGCCGCGCTAAAAAAAGGTTCTTTGACCATCAAAACAAAAAATACATCGAAGTTGACAGGAACGATTGATCTTACGCTTACTGAGATCAAAAAGAACGGGACTCCGGTTAAAGCCAGCATTCCGCTCAATGGCAATTCAACAACGATTGACCTGACGGGGGCCGATATCAATTTTGCAGCAGATCCGAATGTCCCATATAACCGTATCCCTTATGCTTATTCGGTGCAGGTCAACAACACTTCGGGATATATTGATTATTCGGCTGCCGATCTCATTTGTTTGGATGTTACCTTGGATAATCTTGAATTTAAATCAATCCTGGGTGATTTTGGGAAAAGGGTCATTCAGATTGATCCGGGAGTGTTTGACATGAATGTTGACATGTTTAATAAGATTGATGGCGGTTTTATACTATCTAATCCCGAGCTTAAGCTTATCATTCAAAATTCCATAGGAGTACCGGCTTCTGTGAGCCTTGATTTTATGGCAACGAATAAAGCGGGACAAGCCGTTTCGTTAAACCCTCCAATATTTGATATTCCGGTTCCTTCCAGTGTTAATGCGGGAGCAGCAATTGGAAATATCATATTTAACAAGGAAAATTCCCGAATTGTTGATTTGGTGGCTTTGCCGCCAACCGGAAAAATATCGTACAAAGGACAGGTGGATTTTAACCAGACCAAGCACACAATATCTCCGCAAAACCCTAATTTTCTTGATTTGGATGCAACGTTTGATATTGGAATGGCCTTGGAGCTTCCACTTGAATTACAAGTTAAAAACCTGACGTTTAAAGA
>Ga0302296_1001699_pt1 | contig 15444 bp, 7 predicted proteins | sample III_Fen_N3_1_FD_194546 | JGI IMG/M metagenome (GOLD analysis project Ga0302296, IMG submission 194546) | Peat permafrost microbial communities from Stordalen Mire near Abisko, Sweden - III_Fen_N3_1 | ecosystem: Environmental > Terrestrial > Soil > Wetlands > Permafrost | place: Sweden: Abisko...
GCGTTTTTTGATGTTATCCTTCTCGATATCTCATTGCCCGGAAGAAGCGGTCTTGAAATATTGGGTGAAGTGAAGAAAATTGCCCGCACATCTGCGGTTTTAATTCTAAGCATTTACCCTGAAGAACAGTATGCCATAAGAGCAATAAAACTGGGTGCATCAGGTTATCTGAACAAAGCAAGTGCCCCGGAGGAGTTAATTGAGGCCATAATAAAAGTATCAGAAGGAGGTCGTTATCTGACTTCTTCATTAACTGAAAGTATTACAATTAATTTTTTCAACGATGATAAACCTTTGGGTGATAAATTATCTATCCGTGAGCTTGAAGTTATTACACTTCTTGCAGAAGGAAAAACTTTAAGCAATATTGCTACCGACTTATCGCTCAGTCCTAAAACTATAAGTACATACCGTGAAAGAATCCTTGCAAAACTAAATCTGAAAACCACTTCTGATATTATAAGATTTGCTATAAAAGAAGGTTTGGTTTAAGGTGCCGCCTGTCGCCATAGATATACATATTTACCTGCCGTTTCAACCGGTCTGTAGTCAAATCCCCTACAGAATTATCAGTTTATCCCCTACACGTGATTTTGTTATTAATCAGTAACTTACTCTCCAAAGTTGAAAGTTGATTTACCTGTGATAAGAGGAGAAGAGGACCTGTGTTTTTAAATCGGGTTCTTCTGATTAGGCATTATTGTTGACTGAAAATGATTGTGTATGATTTCACTCGATATGCATACCGTGATTTTAAGTTATGTGATTACTGATCTCGTAAGCACTGTCGTAATACTTTTTCTTTGGATTCAGAACCACAAACACTTCGCAGGTATCACATTATGGTTGTTGGATTTTGTCTTGCAGACAGTTGCCCTGATACTTATAATTTCAAGAGGAATTATGCCCGACCTGGTATCCATGGTTGTATCCAACGCTATGGTAATAGGAGGTGGTATCTTAGGACTTATTGGTCTTGAACGGTTTGCCGGATTGAAAATCCGTAATCTTCATAATTATATTCTTCTGGCAATCTTTGTCATTATACATTTTTGGTTTACATCTGTCCGTCCTGATCTTTCAATAAGGAGTCTGAACACTGCCGCAGCAATGCTCATATTGTTCATCCAATACTCTTGGTTTGCCCTCCTCAGAGTATCACCGAAAATGCGAAAACAGACGTGGGGAATCGGAGTGGTTTTTATTGGATTCAGTATAATTTCCGTAATCAGGATCGTTCAATTTTTCCATAACAGAAACGTTTCGGTCGATTATTTTAATTCAGGAGAATTTGAAGCAGTTGTTATGTTAGTTTACCAGATGCTTTTCATCCTTCTCACTTACAGCCTGGTACTGATGTTCAATAAAAGGCTGTTTATTGATCTTGCTTTACATGAAGAAAAATTTTCAAAGGCTTTTCATAACTCCATAAATTCAATTACTCTCACACGCCTGTCTGACGGAATGATTATAGAAGCTAATGCAGGTTTTCTTAATATCACAGGTTATAATCCTTCAGAGATTCTGGGAAAAACAATAATTGACCTTCATTTCTGGGATGATGAGGAAGAAAGGAAAATTATGGTGGAGGAGGTTTTAAAAACAGGTAAAATAGTTGAGAAGGAATTTAAGTTCAGAAGGAAGAGCGGAGAGATTATTACAGGACTTCTCTCAGCGGGGATAGTAAGCATAAATGATGAAAACTGCATTCTCTCGAATATAAATGACATTTCCCAACGCAAGAGAGTTGAAGCATCTTTGAAAGAGGCGAATGCAATTTTTATGGCTGCCATGGATTGCAGCCAGGCAGGTATAGCAATCGCCGATGCACCGTCAGGAAAACTGAGATACGTTAACAAAGCCGGTCTGATGATACCCGACAAGCCTGAAAATGAGTTGGTAACAGAAGTTGATATAAATAAATATGTGTCAAGCTGGCATATAAAGCATCATGACGGAACACCATTTAAACCTGAAGAGGTGCCTCTGGCCAGGGCTGTATTGTACGGAGAAACGAATAGCCGGGAATTCGTTATATCAAGAGACAATGAGGATGACAGGATTGTTCTTGCAAATGCCGCTCCGATCCTTGATGATTCAAAAAAAGTGATTGCAGGCATTGTTGTTTTCCTCGATATAACAGATAGGAAGAGGGCTGAAGATGCCCTTCGCAGGAATGAAGAAAAAACAAGAAGAATGTTTGAATTATTACCTGTAGGTGTTTCAATTATTGATGAACACCTCAATGTAATTGAACAGAATGATGCTCTCATCCGTATTGTGAAGCTCAGCAAAGATGAAATAAGCAGTAGAAAATATGATAGCCGGAAGTATTTTAACAGTGACGGAACTGAAATGGATAAAAACGAATTTCCCAGTTTACAGGTTTTAAGAGGACAACATGAGATTCTTGATAAGGAGATAGGAATTTTAATTGAGGAAGGGGAAATAATATGGACATCAGTAAGCGCAGCAACACTTCCCGGTGAAGGGGCAATAGTTGTTACCAAAGATATCACCGATCATAAACTGGCTCAAAGTATGATTCTTGAGAAAATGGAAGAACTTGAAAAGTTTAATAAATTAATGGTAGGAAGGGAGAAAAGAATGGTAGAGTTAAAACAAGAAGTAAACGAACTCTGTGCAAAAATGAATATTCCTCGGAAATATAAATCACCAATCAAAGCAAAAAAGGAAATAAGTTAATTAGGCGACAATCGACAGATGACAGGCACAAGATTAAATTATATTAAGTAAGATGAACACAAATCCGGCACATGATCTGTTTCTTCTGATGTTCAATCTTACTCAGCTTGGCGATAAAGAGTTAATTATAGAGCTTTTTATTGAAGGGATGCAGGAGATATTTAAACCTGTAGTATTTAACTATTCATTAAGTGCAGAGCAATCTTTAAATATAATATATGAGATCAGAACCAGGAAGTCTAAATATGGTGCAATTGTTACCGCCGGACCTTTGCCTTCGGAAAAAGAATTATGCGTACTCATCGCTAATTCTATCCAAATGCTTGCGGTTACTCTTGAGCATCTGGATTATGAACAAACTCTTGATAAAGAAAGGAATAAATATGAAGAAAAGGCTCTTAAAAGTCTTGATGAGTTAAAAAGGACTGTCAAAGATCTTCAGGATTCCCGGACTGCCTCAATAAATCTTATTGAGGACCTGTCAGATGAGGTCGAAAAAAGAAAAGAGGCGGAAAAGGAATTACTTCTTAAAAACCTGGTCTTTGATGAATCTATTGCAGCTAACAGTATAGCTGATATGAACGGGGTGATAAAACAGGCAAATGCATCCTTCCTGAAAATATGGGATTACATGTCTGAAGAAGAGGTTGCCGGGAGACCGATTTCCGATTTTTTCAAATATGAAAATGAGGTCACTGAAATCATGAAATCGCTTGATCAGACCGGACAGTGGGATGGTGAGGTTACAGCATTAAAAAAAGACGGTTCCTCTTTTTTTGCTAGTGGACTTGCCACTGTTATCCGAAACAAAAACGGCGAACTGATTGGCTATCAGTCTTCAGTGCAGGATATTTCTGACCGTAAGCGAACAGAAGAGGCACTGAGAGAGAACGAAGAGAGGTTCCGCCATGTCTTTGAAGATGGTCAGTTCAGTATGGCTCTGGTTGACAGGAATTTCAGATTTCTTCATGTAAACGAGGCATTTTGCAGAATGATGGGTTTTTCTGAGAATGAGCTGCAGTCATTGGCATTTAAAGATATAACTCATTCTGACCATATTGGACAGGATATAGAATATATGAATAAGTTATATTCCGGATCAATTGAGGTGTATCAGACAGAAAAACGATATATCAGGAAAGATAAAAATATAGTCTGGGGTTCAGTAAATGTCAGCTCAATCCGTGACAAACTTGGAAATTTTCAGTATTTTCTGGCTATGATCGATGATATTACTGAGCGCAAAAAAGCGGAGGAATTATTACAGCAAAGCGAAACGCTGTTACAGAGTATTATTGATAAGTCAAACTCACTGATTTATTTGGTAGATACCGAAGGGAGATTTTTAATGGTTAACGAACCTCTTCTGACCCTCCTTTCTGCTACACGAGAACAATTAATTGTTAAAGGCAGGGAGAAATTTCTTCCGAAAGAGATCGCAGATATTCATCGAAAAAATGATCTGGAAGTCCTTAATACAGGAGAAACTCAAATTTTCGAGGAAGAAAACATAGAGTCTGATGGTAAACATTTTTATCTTACTACGAAGTTCCCGCTATTTAATAGTCAACAAGAGATCTATGCTATTGGCGGCCTCTCAACTGACATAACCGAACGAAAAAATGCTGACCTGGCATTACGTGAGAGCGAAGAACGTTTTCGAAGTCTGTATGAGAATGTTACAATTGGTATATATCGGACAACACCTGAGGGACAAATCCTGATGGCAAATCCCGCACTGGTGAAAATGCTTGGTTTTGATTCCTTAGAACAACTCAAGAGTCGCAATCTTACAATGGAAGGATATGAACCTGATTATCCGCGGTCCAAATTCCTCGAGACTATAGAAAAAAGCGGTAAAATACAAGGACTGGAATCAGCCTGGAGACAGAAGAACGGAAATACTCTTCACATACGGGAAAACGCTAACGCTGTTCAGGATGATAATGGAAGGATGCTCTATATTGATGGGACTGTGGAGGATATTTCTGAACGCAAGAAAACGGAGGAAGCGTTGCGCGAAAGTGAGGACAAATTTAAGTACATATTTGAACACTCAGCACTGGGAAATTCTATAACTGATGCTTCAGGAAAAACTCATTTTAATAATGCATTTTGTGAAATGTTGGGCTACAAGTCTAAAGAGCTTGAAAATCTCAAATGGCAGGATTTTACTCATCCTGATGATTTTGAAATAACTCAGAAAGTTGTAGATTCACTAATATCACAGGAGGCAGACTCCCCACGGTTTATAAAAAGATATCTCAGGAAAGACGGCTCAATAATGTGGGCTGATGTTTCTACTTCTCTCCGTTATGATACAGACAATAAACCTGTTTATTTCATGACTACGATTAATGATATTACTGAACTTAAACTTGCAGAGGAAATACTCCGGAATGACGAAAAACGTTTCAGAGAATTGATCGAAGCATTGCCTCAGCTTTACTGGACATGCAGAGTTGATGGACCATGTGATTATCTTAGTAAACAATGGATCGAATACACTGGAATACCTGAGTCAGAACAATTGGGGTACGGATGGCTGAAACAGATCCATCCTGAAGATAAAGAAAAAACAATTTCAGATTGGAATGAAAAAGTAAAAACCGGTAATACCTTCGATATTGAATTCAGGATCAGGCGCTATGATGCGGAGTATCATTGGTTTAAGACCAGGGCTGTTCCAATACACAATGCTGACAGACAAATATTAAGATGGCTTGGTTCAAACACCGATATTGATAGTATCAGAAAGGCAGAAGATCAGCTTAAAAATTATAATGAAGAACTCGAACAGAAGGTTGTCATAAGAACTGAACAACTTCAGGTAGCCAACAAGGAACTTGAAGCATTCAGCTATTCTGTATCACATGATTTGAGGGCGCCTCTGAGAGCAATTCATAGTTTCACAAGTATATTGCGGCAGGATTACGAGAAGGTTCTTGATGAAGAAGGAAACAGGATTTGCAGTATAATTGAAAACAGCTCAATTCACATGGGAAAACTTATTGACGATCTGCTGGCTTTTTCAAGGGTCGGCAGAACCGGGCTGGAACATATTAAGATAAACATGGGGCAACTAGCCAGAGCTGTCTATTCTGAAATGACAATACCTGCAGAACAAAAGAGGATAACTTTTATTGTGGAAAAACTTCCACCAGCATCCGGTGATACTGTTATGATGAGACAGGTATTTACGAACCTTATTTCCAATGCAATTAAATATTCGTCAAAAAAAGAAAATGCGAGAATAGTAATAGGTTCAGAATCTAGTGATAATGAAGTTATTTATTACGTAAAGGATGATGGAGTTGGTTTCGATATGCAGTATTCAAAAAAGCTTTTTGGTGTTTTCCAGAGGCTTCACAGTGAAAAGGAATTTGATGGTAACGGGGTCGGACTTGCTATTGTTCAGCGAATTATACTTCGGCACGATGGAAGGGTATGGGCTGAAGGGGAAAAGGGAATGGGAGCGACATTTTATTTTGCACTTCCCGTTAAACCGGCGCAAAGCAACTGACAAATATTAAAGAGATGTTGAAGTGGCAAACAAGTAAAAATAAATACAAGAAAAAAATGACCGACATGAACGCAGTTGAAATTTTAATCGTTGAGGATGATCCGCGTGATGCTGAACTTACACTAAGGGCATTAAAGAAAAATAACCTGGCAAATAATGTCTTGATAGCCGAGGATGGAGAAGATGCAGTCGACTTTTTCTTTTGCAGGGGAAAATATGAAAGCAGAAGCTTTAATAATCCTCCGAAGGTCGTACTGCTCGATCTTAAGCTTCCTAAAGTCAGCGGACTTGAAGTTCTTAAAGCCGTAAAAGGAGATAAACGTACAACACATATCCCCATTGTTGTAGTCACTTCTTCACGCGAAGAACCTGATATGAAAGAAGCGTACGAACTAGGGGTTAACAGCTATGTAGTGAAACCAGTTGACTTCGATAAGTTCGTCAGCGCCATGAGCAGCCTCGGGTTATACTGGTTACTGGTAAATCAGCCTTTAAGATAAGCTAAAAGTCAAAAGTCAAAAGCTAAAAGTCAAAAGTCAAAAGTCAAAAGTCAAAAGTCAAAAATCAAAAATCAAAAGACTAAGCCTTTAAACCTTTAAACCTTTAAACCTTTAAACCTTTAAGCCTTTAAGCCATTAATAACATGAAACAACCTCTGAAAATCCTCTTTGTTGAAGATGTATATGCCGATGCAGAATTAATATGGCATGAACTTTCCAAAAGTGAAATAAACTTTGAAAAGTTACTGGTCGATACTAAAAGGGATTACCTGGCTGCACTTGAATCTTTTGAACCTGATTTAATAATTTCAGATTACTCACTTCCTCAATTTGACGGTTTGTCAGCATTATTTCTTAAAAATGAACTGAAACCTTTCACTCCTTTCATACTCGTTACAGGCTCTATCAATGAAGAGATTGCCGTTGAAAGTATGAAAGCAGGAGCTGATGATTATATTATCAAGCAAAACCTCTCGCGACTGGGACCAGCCATACGGATTGCAATGAAAAAAATGGATCTGCTTCAGGAAAAAGAACTCGCTGAAAAAGCCTTGCATGAGAATGAAGAACTTATAAGAACTTTTATAAACACAAACAGGGATATAATGTTTGTTAAGGATGATCAGTTCAGGTATGTTATTGTTAATGAGGAAACTCTGAGATTTTTTGATAAGACCAGGGAACAGATATTGTTTAAGACAGATTTTGATCTGGTTGACAAAGATAGTGCTGAATTTTGTCTGAAATCTGATAAGGGGACGGTAGACAAGAAGATACGTAATATTTCCGAGGAAGTTGTTTCCGGAAAAATTTTTGAAACAACAAAATTTCCTTTGAAATTAAGCGGAAACAGAACCGGGATTGGTGCAATCATTCGTGATATAACTGAAACCAAAAATGCTGAAAAAGCTCTGAAACAAAAAATTGATGAACTTGAACAATTTAATGACCTTACCGTGGACCGTGAACTTAAAATGATAGAACTTAAAAAGGAAGTAAACCAATTGCTCAGACAGGCGGGGAATGAAGAGAAGTATAAGATTGTATAGCGGGTTTAAAGGTAGGAAGGGGAGACTGTGAGACTGTGAGATGAAGAGACTAAGAGACAGATAGATAAAGTTAATCTGCTTGTTGAAAGATGACTAAAATAATAGATAATATTGTCAGGTTAATGTCAGAGAAATACTCTGCAGATATATCGGTATATGACTATTCATTCCTGGAGAAGACTGTTGCAGGCAGGGCAAATGATTTGTCATATAATACAATAGCTGATTACTTTTATTTTCTGGAGACTAACTCTGCCGAATCGTTGATACTTTCAGATTCATTAAACAACTCATACAGTGAGTTTTTTCGGAATCCTTTAACCTTTCTATTGCTGGAACAGTTTCTTTTACCTAAAATATTCGGCGGGAAAGAAAAAAATCATAATGGTGAAATCCGGATCTGGTCGGCAGGATGTGCTGCCGGTCAGGAGCCATATTCAATTGCAATCCTGTCTGATAATTATAAGAATAATCATCATCCTGACGTTCCAATCAGGATTTTTGCAACTGACAGATCTGAAAAAGAGCTTCAGACAGCCAGAAAGGGAATTTATCACTTTAAGTCAATTCAAAACTCCAGGCTTGAACTTGTGAATAAGTATTTTTCTAATTCGGGGGAGTTCTATTCTGTTTTTGAAAATATTAAGAGGCTTATTGATTTTTCGTTTTTTGATATGCTGAGTAATGATGCTCTTTCACCACCCTCGAGTATTTATGGAGGGTTTGATATTGTTATGTGCAGTAATCTTTTGTTTTATTATAAACCGGAGATACAAAAAATCATAATCTCAAAACTTGCTGGTTCAGTGGTTATGGGAGGTTTTTTAATTACCGGTGAAGCAGAAACGGAGATCATTAAATCATTCAGGGGATTTAAGCAGTATTCAGAAAAGTCAACAATTTTTATTAAGCAGTAATATGAAATTCAGAGATATAAAAATCGGAACCAGACTGACCCTCGGATTCGGGGTAATATTAATGCTAGTGTCCTTGATGGCCGGTGTGGCATTTGTACAATCTGAAAAGCTTTGGAAAAATACAGATGATCTTTACAGCCATCCGCTCCAGGTTGCAAGAGCAACACGTGATTTCAGGTCAGATATTCTTGAAATGCGTCATTCCCTCAGGGATATGGTACAGGCGGAAAATCAGGAAGCAATTCGATCCTCCATCCTGAAATTTAATATGTATGAGACCGATGTAACCCGATGTTTTGATATAGCCTATTCAAAGTACCTTGGAGACAAATCTGATATTGACAGTGTTAATTATGCTTATTCCGACTGGCTTATTTACTGTAAGGAAATTATAAGTCTGGTTCAGAATGGACAGCAGTCTCTGGCAGCCGAAAGAATAAAGCCAGCTGGCCCTGGTGATGATAAAACTGAAAACATGATCATTCTGGTCCAAAAGATGATAGGTTTTGCGACCAGAAAAGCTGATACTTTTTATACTGATGCGGCAAAAGAGAAAAAGGCGCTGGACAATCGACTTGTTATTGTCACATTATTGGTTTTTCTCTTCTCGATGATTGCAGTATATTTAATCAGCAATGGAATCCGAGGCCCTCTCTTATCCTTAACTAAAGTTGCAGATGAGTTTTCGCTCAGAAAGTATTATGTCAGGAGCAGTTATGATTCGGCAAATGAAATTGGCACTCTGGCAAAGACTTTTAATAGTATGGCCATTTCCGTACAGAGTGAAGTGGAAATCAGGGAAAATGTAGCATGGGTTTCGCAGAATTTGATGGAACATAATGAACTAAGACCATTTTGTCAAACCCTTCTTTCTGTTTTACTCGAAAAAACCGGATCTCAGATTGCAGCAGTTTATTTACTCAGCAGGGAAAACAAACTTTTCGAACATTTTGAATCTGTTGGGATGTCAGCCGCAGATATAAAATCTTTCCGGGCTGATACAAAAGAAGGTGAGTTCGGATCAGTACTTACTTCAAAAAAGATTGTCAGAGTTTCAGATATCCCTGATGATACTATTTATAAATTCAATGTGGTATCAGGAAACTTCAGACCAAAGGAAATAATTTCCATCCCAATTCTGGATGGTAATGAGGTTATGGCAATAATCTCAATTTCAAGTCTGAAAAACTACTCACCCTTATCCATCCGTCTGATTAACGATATATGGGTAACATTAACCGCACGAATGCTGGGTGTATTTAACTATCAGAAAATTACAGATTTCTCAGCTTTGCTGGATTCGCAAAACAAGGAACTGGATCATAAAACTAAAGAGATGATGATGCAGGCTGACGAGCTAAAAGAATATAATATTGAACTGGAACTGCAAAAAAAGCAACTCGATGAAGCAAACAAGCTTAAAAGTTCATTTTTGTCCAATATGAGTCATGAGCTAAGAACCCCTCTGAATTCAGTTATTGCTCTTTCAGGAGTATTGGGCAGGAGGCTGAATGGCAAAATACCTGCTGATGAATTCAATTATCTGGGAATTATTGAAAGAAATGGTAAAAACCTGCTGCTACTTATAAATGACATACTCGACCTTTCACGTATAGAGTCAGGAAAGGAGGAAATGACATATTCCCAATTCTCTGTCCTGGATATTGTTCAGGATATACTTAATACACTTGATCCGATTATAATGGAGAAGGGTATCTCAGCCGAATGTCTGTTTGGTGTTGATTTTCCTGATATTATCAGCGACAAGATTAAATGCCACCACATTCTCCAGAATATAATAAGCAATGCTGTTAAGTTTACTGAAAAAGGAAGTGTCGGGATTTCAGCTTTGGTAAGCAGTGAAACCATAGAGATTAGTGTGAAGGACTCAGGAATCGGAGTCTCTGAAGATTTTCTTCCATTCATATTTGATGAGTTCCGTCAGGCGGATGATAAGGCTTCCAGAAAATTTGGAGGAACAGGTCTTGGTCTGGCAATTGCAAAGAAATACTGTGATATGCTGGGTGGAAATATTGAAGTTAAAAGTCAGACAGGTGTTGGTTCTACCTTTACACTTATATTGCCACTGAAACCATCAGACGGGCAGATTGCTTATAGTGATCAGGAAATGCGGGAAGAAAATAACAAAGAATTTTCTGTTTCCCCGTACAACCTCGCTTCTGGTCCGGGAAAAACACTTTTACTGGTTGAAGACAGTGAGGCGCAGATCATTCAGATAACTGATGTTCTAAGAGAAGAAGGATATATTATTCTGGTCGCACGTAATGGAAGAGAAGCTCTGGATATCATTAAAACTCATGTCCCTGATGCCATGATCCTTGATCTTCAGATGCCTGAAGTTGATGGATTTGAAGTCCTCAGAGAGATCCGAAACTTACAGGAAACCAGAAGTATTCCGGTACTTATATTGACTTCAAAGCATGTAACCAAATCTGAACTGAGTTTTTTGAAAGGGAATCACATCTATCAGCTGATTCAGAAAGGTGGCGTAAACAGGAATGATCTCCTGGCACATGTCAAAAATCTGATGATGCCTCCTGTAAGAGAAAAACCCGGATTGAAAGAAAATAAGAAAGGGTCTATAAATGCCGGGAAGAAGTCAAGTATCCTCGTAATTGAAGATAACCCGGATAGTCGGACGACCCTGAAGGTTTTGCTCGAAGAGAAACACGAAATAAGTTTTGCAGCTGATGGACCCGAAGGTTTGGATAAAGCAAGGGCACTTTTCCCGGATCTGATACTGCTTGATATCTCTCTTCCTGGAATGGATGGGATCAAGGTTCTGGACGAGTTAAAAAAAGATGCCAGTTTATCACTCATTAAGGTTATCGCTCTTACCGCAAGGGCAATGAAGGGAGACAGGGAAACACTATTAAGCTATGGATTTGATGGATATATAGCGAAACCAGTTGATAATGATACGTTTGAAAATACAATTAGCGATTATCTGAATTTCAGGAAACCAAAATCGGTTAGTAAGGGCTGAACCGGAAATCAACTAAAAAAAATTAGTGTTAGTGTAAAAAATAAGTATGGAGAATAAGCAATTTAAAATCCTTGCAATTGATGATAACAAGGACAATCTGGTGGTATTGGAAGCCCTGGTAACTGATTTGTTCCCTGATGCAAAGTTCATTGCAGCTGAATCGGGAAGAACAGGTTTTGAACTATGCCAGACCGAAAAACCTGATGTTATTCTTCTCGATATTGTAATGCCGGATATGGATGGTTATGAAGTTTGTTTAAAACTGAAAAGCAATGACCGTCTCCGTCATATACCGGTTGTAATGGTAACAACAAACCGTACTGATAGTGAAAGCCGTATCAAAGCTCTCGAAGCAGGAGCTGATGCTTTTCTTTCAAAACCGGTTGATGAGTCAGAGCTTAAGGCACAGATCAATGCTATGTTAAGGATAAAAAAAACCGAAGACATTAAAAAAGCAGAACGCGAAAGGCTCGAAAATATGGTTCTTGACCGGACTGAAGCACTCGAAATTGAGCTGGCAGACAGAAAAAAAGCCGAAAAAAAACTTATTCAGTCTCTCGATAAGCTTACGAAAAACCGGCAGGCAATTTTAAATCTCATGGAGGACCTCAAAACAGAAATGAATGAGCGAAAAAATGTTGAAGAAAGTCTTCAGAATGAACGAAATCAGTTGAGAACTTTAATCGATAATATTCCCGACACAATTTATTTTCTTGATAAGGATGGAAGAAAAGTAATAGCAAATAAAGCAGATATTGATATTATAGGACGTGGTTCGGAAGCTGAAGTTCTTGGAAAAACCGACCTTGAAATGTATCCGGGTGAAACAGGCATGCGTTTTTACACGGATAGTATGGCTGTAATAAAATCCGGTGAAGCCAAAATAGATGTTGAGGAGGAATTTAAAGACAGGAAAGGAGAAAAGAAGTATCTGTATACATCGCAATATCCTATCTATGAAAGAAATGGCGATGTTATAGGTCTTGTGGGAATAGGCCATGATATAACAGAGAAAAAGAAAGCTGCTGAAGAACTTGCAACAAAAAATAAGGAGCTGCAATTTCTAAATAAAATTGCAATTGAATTGTCACAATTGTCACCTTCAGAAGACATTGAGAAGTTCATTCCAAAGCAGCTTATTGAATTTTCTGGTGCAGTACTCGTCGCGTTTTCGGAATATAGCTATGAAAAAAAGGCACTTGTAACAAAACATATTGAATCTACTCAATCAATCCTTAAACAGGTTATTAAACTTACTGGAAGAAAGCTTCTGGGAATGGAATCTCCGGTCTCTGACGAAAATTTTGATATAATTGTAAAAGAGATTGCAGGGGTACGTAAATCGAGCACAGAGGTAACTTTCGGAGCGATCCCCGAGAAGACTGACAAGGCAATAAAATTATTTACCGGAGTTGACCGGTTTTATGCTATAGCTTATGTGGTTGGCAATGAATTGTTTGGTACAACAATGCTTGGTTTTAAAGAGGGAACTATGGCCCCCAGGATCGACTTACTCGCTGCATTTGCTCACATGGCTGCTTTATCTATTCAAAGAAGGAAAGCAGAAGAAAGATTAAAGGAAAGTGAAGAGAGATATCGTCTATTGATTGAAAATCAGGGTGAGGGAGTAGCTATCGTCGACCTTAAAGAAAAATTTATTTTTGTCAATCCGGCTGCAGAGGAGATGTTCGGTGTTGGCAGCGGCGGACTTCTTAATCGTAATCTTTTTGATTTCGTTGAAGGAGATCAGGTGCAGATATTGCAAAAGGAAACTAAAAAACGATCAAAGGCCGAAAAATCTTCCTATGAAATCAATATAACTTGGATCACTGGTGAAATTCGTACAGTGCTGATAACAGCTACACCCCAGTTCAATAAAGATGGGGAACTTACAGGTACATTCGGTGTATTCCGTGATATTACAGAGCGCAAACTTCTTGAAGAAAAAATAATCGAGTCAGAAGCATATCACCGTTCTCTTATCGATATTTCTCCCGATGGTATTCTAACAACGGATACTGAAGGAAATGTCAATTATGGGTCCATAAAAGCACGTGAGATTTTTGGAATTCCATACGGCGTTGAAGTTGAAGGCACTTCAATATTGTCTTGGGTAGATAAAGATTCTGTTACAAAAGTGATGGAACGATACAGTAAAATCATAGCCGGCAATATTTCACCGGAGACCAGAGAATATAAGCTAGTTAAACACAATAAGTCATATTTCTGGGGTGAACTCTCATCCTCTCCTCTGTCTGATAAAAATGGGAATTTTACAGGTTTAATAATCGTTTGCAGAGATATAACCAACAGAAAAAAAGCAGAAGATGATCTTATAAGGGCGAAGGATAAGGCGGAAGAAAGTGACAGGTTAAAAACCGCATTTCTTCATAATATCTCTCATGAAATAAGAACACCGATGAATGCTATAACAGGTTTCTCGGCACTCCTGAATGAGCCTGACCTTGATATTGAAACACAACGATCTTTCATCGATATTATAAATCAAAGCGGTTCTCAGTTGTTAGCGATTGTTACAGATATAATTGAAATATCGAACATAGAGGCTGGAATAGTTAAATTCAATCAGAAGGAGTTACATCTTAATTCATCACTTAATGGACTTCTGAGTAGATTCAAATCAGATGCGACCCATAAAGGAATTGAATTCACTACTGAAAATGGGCTTCCGGATAACCAGGCCATAATCCATACAGATCCTGAAAAGTTAAACCAGGTAATCTTAAAGATTTTAAATAATGCTTTTAAATTTACCGATAATGGACAAATTGGTTTTGGGTACAAACTTAAAAGTGGGAATCTCGAATTCTATATATCTGATACAGGTATAGGAATAGCTCCTGAACATCATAAACGGATCTTCGAAAGGTTTTATCAGGTTGAGACATCGCTTGCACGCCAGTTCGAAGGGACCGGCCTAGGATTATCAATTGCAAAAGCTTATGTGGAAATGTTGGGTGGAAAAATCTGGCTGAATTCTGTGCTAGGCCGGGGAACGGCTTTCTATTTTACAATTCCTTATATTCAATCAGGAGTAATCAACATAGCTGACACTCCTATTCCTCTAATGAAAACTGGAATCTCAAATTCGAAAAATACTATTCTGGTAGCAGAAGATGAAGAAACAAATTATTTCCTTATAACTCAATTTCTTTCCTTGATGAATTTGAACATTCTTCATGCCAGAAATGGAAAGGAGGCTGTTGATATTTGCCAGTCTAGAAGCGACATTTGCCTGATCCTGATGGATATAAAAATGCCTGTTATGGACGGATATACGGCAACAAGGGAAATAAAAAGACAATTTCCCGAAATTCCTGTCATTGCTTTAACAGCTTATACCTACGAGTCTGACAGGGAAAAAGCCCTCGGATGCGGTTGCTCAGATTACCTTTCAAAACCCGTTAAAAAAGATATTCTGATTGAAACTATTAGCAAATATTTATAGATATAAGGTGAGTAGTGGAAATGGAACAAGAGTAGTGTCAGAATTATGTAATGGATTGGTTAAGAAATACCTGGGAAAGCTCAGTGTTGAAAATGAATTCGGAAAAGGAAGCAGGTTTGTATTTACATAACCGGTGAACAAACCGGTAAATTGTGGAAAGCAATTTTAAGATTGTATATACTAGAGAAAAAATGAAAAATAATCCGGAGGATAAACTTAATATGACAGTTCTTAAAGAAGATCCAACTCCCGCAAATGCTTATCGATTATTAT
>Ga0302296_1001702_pt1 | contig 15408 bp, 10 predicted proteins | sample III_Fen_N3_1_FD_194546 | JGI IMG/M metagenome (GOLD analysis project Ga0302296, IMG submission 194546) | Peat permafrost microbial communities from Stordalen Mire near Abisko, Sweden - III_Fen_N3_1 | ecosystem: Environmental > Terrestrial > Soil > Wetlands > Permafrost | place: Sweden: Abisko...
AACATTGTATATACCTACTGATTTTTCAAATCCAGCAAGTGAGTTTTATAATAATATTTCGAATACTAGGAAATATGAATCGACAAACTTCGTGCTTTACTGGGGCGATAAAGTAGGAACAGACCCAACAACCTACTCCGATGCAAATTTACGTTTCAATCCGAAATCGATAGCCGATACCCTTGAATACAGCTTTAAGAAATATATAACCGATTTAAAATTCTGCAGTAATGATCCAACTAAAAATTTGGGTAAATACAAAATCATTACCATTATAATGGGTACATGGAACTCGACCGACGACCGATTAAATGCATTTGCACAAGCCAGTTCGTTCGATAATACCATTGGAGCAATGTTTTGCCACCCTAGTGCTTGTAAAGATGGCGGAGCATTGAGTCACGAATTTGCACATACCCTTCAAATGATGCAACACATACAAGAAAATACAGGAAACAACTGTGCCTTTGCAGGATATGATGCAGCTGGATCATTTTTCGAGACTCATGCTAACTTTATGCGTGGTCAGGTATATCCGCAGTGGGCAGATATTGATGGAACATTAACCCGTTGGATTCAAACTCGTCATTTAATGTGGTCGTCAATGCGTCATCATTACACCTGTTTCCATCTTATGTACTATGTTCAAGAGAAAGATGGTTTTGATTTTACACGACGTATGTGGGCAGAATCGAAAGCTAATGAACATCCACTCGAGACTATTAAACGTTTAAAAGGCTTTACGCAAGAACAACTCAACGATTATCTTTGGGGTTATGCACAACGGCAACCAGCATTCGATTATCCAATACAATGGGACAGTAAAATAAATACAACGAGCAATTTTGGGATAACTATCCGCAAGGCCTATCAATATGTTAAGAATAGCATGCCTCGATATACGAGTCGACAATATACACTATTAACCAAAGTTAGTGGCACAACCGATCAGTTTTATACCAATGACGATTGGGCACCACAAGATTATGGTATGAATGTAATTCCACTATATCCTACTTGTACTGCTACTCAAAAGAAAGTAACTATTATATTTAAAGGTCATACCGAAGTTAATAATGCACAAGCAGGATGGCGATATGGATTTGTTACCACAAAATCGGACGGAACAATATCTCGCTACAGCCCCATGTATAGTACCGATGGAGAAGCATCATTTACACTCGATGCAGCTACCGAAGCTAACATCTATTTAGTAGTATTTTCGGCACCTAAAGCTCATATCAATTACAATATGGATGAAGGATATCCAAAACAAAGAAGATATCCTTATGAAGTAAAAATTGCGAATGCCAATCCCGAAGGTTACCAAACTGCAAGTGAGTTTAGAAAATTTTTAAAAACAAATGGAAAAATTCATGCTAATGGTGGTGGATGGGTTTCAAACAACGCATCGGTAAATGCGGGAGCATATGTTGGTCCATACGCAATGGTGCTTGGAGGAACGGTTGGTGCAACGGCACGAATCGAAGATTTTGCAACTGTTGAAGGTGGAAATATTGGTGGAACAGCAATCATACGCGGAAATGCAATGGTTTATAATGCTACCATTTCGGGAAGTGCCATAGTTGAAGGCAATGGCTGGATGGAAGGTGGTACAGTATCGGGTACAGCAAAGGTTCAAGGAAATGCAATGGTTTGGGGAGCTACTTATGGTAATGCGGTGGTTGTTGGTGGTGATGCCGAAGTTGGAACATGTTCAACCAATGGAGTATACCTACAACCAGCATATTGGAGAAATGGTCGTACCGAATGCGATGGTAAAGGAGCAACTGATGCATCGAATGTTGATATAAATGCTACGTATACTAATTTCACTGCCGCACAAATGGCATTTAGTGCAACCCCAACTTGTGGAGCAACGGTTACTTTTACACTTGCCACAACGATAGTTGGATCTGGAACTGTTTCTCCAGCATCGGGTACATTCGATCAAGGAAGTGTGCAAACAATTACAGCTACACCAGCAACAGGTTTTATATTTTCGGGTTGGAGTGGCAGTGCTTCAGGAACTACAAATCCACTTTCGGTTACTATGACGGGAAACAAAACTATAACTGCAACTTTCACAGCAATACCAAACGACACTCTTGTTTATACCGTTGCAATGAATCCAATGACAGATTATACTGCTACAACAGTTAAGCTTGATTCTGCTCGTATTGTAAAAGATTTTGGTTTAACAATTGCTCAAATTGCTAGTGCTTTGGGAACAACAATTAAGTATTATGCAATTAATCCTAATGGTTCATTAGACTCAGTATCTACTGCTAATGCACCTGGACATTGGTTTACAAATTCAGGAGCTACAACAACTTATGCAACATCTCCATATATCTTTTCTGAATTAACTATTGCTAGCCTGACAGCTAATGTTGGACAATATCCAAATGTTTGTAAAGCAGATGATTCTTACACTTTAAAACAAGCTTTAGTTTATACAAAAAGTGCAAACGATATTAAACAAGTAACTCTTATTTTCAACATTAAAATTAATCTCCAACAATCAATAAGTTTGAAAGCTGGTTGGAATTTAATTTCTATTAATGTTCGTCCAGCCGATAGCACAATTACAACTGTTTTTACTGGACTTGATGTTGCAGATTTAAAAACTATGGATGGATTTTGGAATAAAACACAAAACACCTTATTTAATTCATTAAAAACCATTATTCCTGGAAAAGGATATTTTATAAAAATGAATACAGCTGGAACTTTAAATGTTCTTGGAGCAGCTATTCCAACTACCATTCCTACAACAAATACAGGTTGGCAACTATTAGGTTGTACTTATCAAACTGCTACAACAATTACAACAAATTTTAGTTCGACCAATTGTTCAATGATTAAAAACTTTGACGGATTTTGGGTTCCCAATGGAACAGCAAATAGTCTAACTCAAATAGTTCCTGGAAAGGGATATTTTTTGAAGAAATAAACTTTCAATTAATAAATAAAAAAGCTGTTAAAACCTATTTTATGTGGGATTTAACAGCTTTTTTGTTTATTCAATTTGTTATACGAATTATTGTCGTTTTTTCTGTCTCTTTTCTTCTTTTGTAACTCACCCCCAGTTTGCGTTGCAAACTTTCCCCCTCTCTATGCATAGAGAGGGGGTGGTGCAAAGCACCGGGGGGGAGTTCAAAATGCGGTTTTATATTCTTTCTATCACTTAAAATACAAAACCAATATTTTTCTTTACATTTGAATTTCAATTTGGAAAGATTAAGGGTTTATTTATGAATCTCACTCAAAAAATCGTTTATTGGATATTATTACCACTTCCTTTCGTGGTTTTATTTTTTGTATATATTTATGTTCAAGCTTTTGAAATAGATATCATTAATAATCCTGTTTATCGTAAATATGGAATGGACGACAGTTCTGTCCATAATGGAAATTCGAGTTCAAAAGTTACAGTTCAAAATGGTTCAATTCATTTGACATATTCATTAGGCAATATTTATCAATATGCTTATGCTGGTTTGCAAATTGACAAAAAAGATAAATCGTATTATTCAATTGAGAATTTAGGATTTAACTTAAAGATATTTGCAAAAGAAAACGTTCGACTTTCACTAATTGTTAATCAATTTATCGATCATTATTCCGACACATCAAAGCCAAATACAATACCTGTTTTGATGAAATCGTTCGAGCTAAAAAAAGGAAAAAATGAATTTGAGATTAAAGCAAGCGATATTAATGTAATTCCCGATTGGTGGCTTAATTTGAATCCTCAAAAAGCGAATAATGTAGAGATTAAAACATTGAATAAGATTCAAACAATTTGGTTATTTAGTCATAATACCAATCCTCACAATAAACCTATCGATTTAAGAATCGATGAGATGAAACTGAAATATGATTTTGTTCCATTCATAAATACGTTTTTGCTATTTGCTTTAATCTATTATATCCTCATAGTTTTATTCAGTTGGAAAGTTAAAAAGATGTATATCAAATACATTTACATGCCCATTGAAATGACAAAATTCAAAGAAAAGATTCCCGAAACACAATCAAAAATATTAGAATATATTGGTGCAAACTATCAAAATCCGAATCTTCGATTAAGCGATGTTGCCAATGAAAGTGGTGTTTCGGAAGAAATGACATCGGAACTTTTGAAACAACATTCCGATTTAAGCTTTCGCCAATATTTGAACCAAATAAGAATGGAAGAAGCTAAACGATTGCTTAAAGTATCGTCGCTACAAGTCTCTGAAATAGCATTTAAGGTTGGATATAATAACATTCAGCATTTCAATCGTGTATTTAAAGAATATACCGATTTACAACCTAAAAACTACCGAGAACATTTCTCGGGGAAATAAAATATTTATTCGCCGTCCGAATCTTCTTCTTCTTCGCTTGATTGAGGTTTTACCGTAGCTTTCTTTTCCGAAGGTTCTATTTGTGTAGTCTTTGTATTTATGTTAATAGGAATACTGTTACGCTTGTAATCGGCTGCATATTCAAGTATATTAACATACGAATTATAAAAACCAGCACCTTTGCCCATCGATGCAAACGAGAATGAATTTTGAATTCCTTTATATTTCTCCTTTATACCACATTCGGCAATAGAGCGTCCATAACGTGCAGATAAGCTACCAAAATACATCATTACATCAAAACCAAGGAAGCTTAATTTACCAGGCTCATTTTTATAAATATTACGATAGTTAATTATAAAGTTCTTTACCTTCGAATCGGTATAATCGCGATAGGTACTTGTTGCACATTTAAAATGAAGATCGAATAAGAAATCGAGTTCTAAGTTTTTAAAACTTTCCCACATTGCCATACCATGCAATTCCATTGGGTAACGACGTTTGTAATTGTTAAGCTTAGTTAATACATCATTTATAAACGCTTGATCTTCTGATGGTATAATAACAATATTATCTTCGGCAGTCATAGCCTTATCGATTTTGGCCATCGAATACGTGCTAAAGCGAATAACCTTAACGTGTTTGTTCATTAATGCTGTATCATCACTATAAGTAGGAAGCATAAACGATTTTATCTTTTCTATATTTTCTATTTCGTTTAAATGACCATTGTGAATAAGCACATAATTATTCTTTTTCAAAGAAAGTGAATATTGAGCTTCAGCCTGTAAACGACATTTTAAAGGTGTATTTGCCAAGAAAACTTGTGGATTATTCCCTGCAAGATTCAAATTTGTAGAAAGTGGCGATACAATTGGAATGAAACGTTTTTTAGCAAATGCTGCTAATTTTTCAAACTCGTCTTGATCGTTTGAACCAATAATTAAATCTATTTTCTTTGATGATAATTCTTTAATTATCGATTCAATTCCTAAACTGTCTTTTTGAGAATCGTAAGCATAAATTTGGAACGAATATCCTAAGCGTTTTAGCGAGTCGAGTGCAATCAATGCACCTTCATAAAATTCCAAATATGGAAGACTTTTACCATAAACTCTATCATCTTTACTAAGAGCAAAATTTGAAGCCGATACCGAATCGTTTGATTTAAGACAAAAAGGTAAAACAAATGCAATATTTGCAGATTTCGTTTTTGAAATTGACAATAATGAATCGCATAAATCAACACGTGGAACAGTTTTGACAACCGTATGTGTATCTGGCTTTACCGATTGTTGAGCAGGGAATAAAGCTTCCTTTTTTACAGCTTTTAATTCAGCCTTAGTTGGTTTGGTGGTAGTTGTTGTTGTATTTGTCTCAGAACTAGAAACAACTGGAATAATTAGCACTTGACCGATTTTAATTCCATCGGTTAATATTGGATTTTTCGACAAAAGCTCACTTATTGTTATTCCATATTTTTTACTAATACCATACATCGTTTCACCTTTTTCAACAGTATGCGATGTTGATGATCCTCCGAAACTACGAGGTTTGATTGGTTCAGAATAAGGAAATAATATTTTTTGGTCAATTGTAATTCCAGCAACTAAAGAACCTGGATTCAGTTGTTTTAATTCTTGTTCCGTACAATTATATAATTTGCAAAGATTATAAACCGTTTCTCCAGCTTTTACAGTGTGTACAAATACTTTTTTACCATTGATTTCTTCAATATCTGTTGAGCGTTCTGATGGTTGAGAAAGTACAGTTTGTGTTGTACTCCAAAAAAACAAAAGAAAAAGTAATGTTCTACTATATATATTCATTGTGTAAATAATTCATTTTAAATGTATTTGGATTTTTATACCCTTTTGCTAAATCCAAAACAAATGTAATAAAATCGATTGGGAATAAAAGCTGTGTATACATTAATTATTGCTTTTATCAATTGTGAAATTGATTTAGGAATGATTATCGTTGTTATTTTAAATGTCAACTATTTTTCTTATATTTGAGTATAGAATACTCCTATTGCTATTTTTTTTAATAATGTAACTCCTAAATTTAAAGCGTATGTCAAGAATTTTACTCGTTTTATTCGTATGTGCAAGCTTACAAAGTTTTGCATTTTTAAGTGGGAAAGGTGATTTTGAGAATACAACCTTTTTTAATATCGGATATGCTTTCCCAAGTAAAAGCCGATTGAATATTTATAATCCATCAAATCTTCAAACACTTTCTGGTGAAATTGAATTAGGTGGTGTGTGGCATATTCGATTACTTCCAATAACTAAATATGCTCGTCTAGGTTTTACTGGTGATTTCTTAACTCTGGGGTGCAATTATTATACTTTCAATGAAGCTGGTAAATCAGACAAATCTACCGTTATAACTGGTCGTTGGGGGCTTAATTTTGGTCCAAATCTTTCTATTGAATGTTTCCAAGATGGATATACCGATATCTATTTTAAAGGTCGTGGTACCGTTGTATACGATAATGTTAAAACATCATTAATGGATGACGATGGTTTAGGTTTTGGATTCAAATATTCATTTGGAATGAATTTTCGTTGGAAAGCTTTATACATTGGTGCAGAAGCTATTTATGGAACGATTAAGAAAGTAAATTATTCAAATGCGAATCAAAACTTTGCAGTTCCCGACGATTATGTAAAAATAAAACTGGGAGTTAATCTAAACTAAAGTCCCTTGGCTTTATCAATAAGCTCTTGGCGATGTTTACGATATTCAATAATTGGTCTGTCACCTTGAATAAGGTTTTCATCCATTTTGAACGGACTCATTTTTGGTAATTGTGTTTCAACTACTCGTTTGTCTTGTCTTAAAATTACAATACTCGACAATTTTCCTATATAGTTGAATATCTCTTTTATTATTGGGACTTTAATAATGCCTTGGTAATAACGGATATAGATAATTGTATTATCGTCATCGATAGGAACAAAAGCTGCAAAAATCCTTAGTTTGTCGGAAATACAATTTTGCCAAATGTTGGGATAATGAAATTGCAAATGGAATAGCTTTTTATAATCAGTAATTTCTTCAGGTTTTAAAGCTTTTGTATTTCCATCATCGGAAATGTTATTGACATAAAATGTAATTAGTTCTCCGTCTCTTACTACAACAGGACCATTAACAATTGTTTTATTTCCTCTGCCAATAGTCGTTTTATGTACAAATGGAATATGCACAACGTCGAGTTGATTTTCAATGGCTCGCGAATAATGTACATTCCAATTATCGTTAAACGATGAGTAGGAGAGGCTCTTTAATTCTTGAAAGAAAAAAGGTTTGTTTGATGCTTTATCAACTTCGCCCCACCAAATCCAGATGAATCCATTTGCTTCGTATGTTTTGTAATAATTAACATGCATATTCACCGGAACTGGACTGTTTTTGCCATTAGCTGGAATACTAACAACCTTTCCTGTAGAATCAAATAAAAAGCCATGAAAGGGACATTCTACTTCGTTGCCTTTTATTTTTCCACAGGCTAATGATGCACCTCGGTGGCAACATTTATCGGCTATACAATTAACAATTCCTTGAGTATCTCGCCATAAAATCATTTTTTCGCCCATGCGGGTTAATCCAATAATGTTTTTGCGAACTTCTTTTGATTCTGCAATTATGTACCACTCATTTTTTATCATTTGTAAAAACTATATTTTTACAGTAATCCCAAAATTCCAGAAACTAGGACTTAGATTACATAGCCATGAAGTGTTTTGTTTTTTCCAGTCATACATTGTAAAAGCTATCCCATTAGCTTTAATAAAAAAGCCATAATGATTTGAGATAAAGTATAATAATTCAGGACAAACATTCAAACCGAAATATTTATTATTGTAATTTTCGGTTTGAATTGTATGGTCAATTGATGGTGAGGTATGCAATTTAGGGTAATTTGTATCGTCTCCAAAGTAAGTCATTGTATAGGGTATAGATCTATACGATGCATTAATAATACCATAATTTACTTTGAATGTTGAAATAAAAAAAAAATTGTTAGTTATAGCTTTTGTGTATGCTATATGTACATTATATATTAGAGCACTCGATTTTAAATCCATTACGTCAACTCGAATAATTTTTTCTGAAACCGTTGTTGTTCCATCAGTAATACCATCGAGCATAATTACACTTTCACGTTTTTCTTTTTCAGAGCCATAATCGACACCTAAGCCTATCGATATTTTTGCATTCTTATAAAATGAAACCGAAGATCCAATAAACAATGTTTTTGTATTTGAACTTTGACCATTTGAAGGTGTTCCATCTTCTTTTGAAAGTTTTGCATAATTTCCTTCAATATTTACAAAAACTAATGCTGGTTTTTCTTGCGAAAACGATGAGTAAAAAGGTAAAGCAAGAAGTATCGATAATAACCCTTTCATCGGTATTAAATTTCTCATTATTTTAAAAGTTTTTTATCGTATTAATATGGCAATACAGTTTTACTTTTATCGAGCCATTTTTTACGATCGTCAAAACCGTTTAAACCTCCATTTATCTTTTTGGTAATGCTTGTAATATCGTCGGTATCGGCAAAGGTATTTAGTTTTCTTTTATCCCAAAACCAACCTGCAGCTAAACTATTATAAGGCTCTTTTGCTACTAAGTCGGGATTGCTAACGAAATCTACTCCAAAAGTTTTTCCAAGCAATTGATAGTTTGTTTTGCCCGTCAATTGTATCCAACCACGACCTCTGAATTTAAAGCCATCTCCATCTTTTTCGGGTGTGTTTCCTAAGTCAACTCGTGTGTCATAACCAGCTTGTGCAGGTGTATTCCCCCAGATCTCTGCAGAATATCGGAATGCTCCCGATTCGTGAAGTACTTGTGCTAAAAAATGACACACTCTTTTGTTTGTGTCAATAGCATATTTTTGAAATGTTTGATTTAATGCATCAACAATTTGTTGTAATCGTACATCATCATATTTTACTGGGCTGATGATTGTTTTTAGTTGCTCTTTTGTTAGTAGGGTCATTGTAGTGTTGGGTTTCGTTTTTACTCTATTTCCGTTTATTGGGTGGTGTATTGTTCATTTTAGGTTTACCATGTTTTGGGTTTCGTTTACTTGGTCCACCAAGGTTTATCTTTTTGTTCTTCTCTTTTTTATCATGGAATGCTCCTTGCGATGTCTTTATCGATGGTGCTTTCAAATAATGTTTGTCGTAAAGATTTGTTGGACGCTCGTCTTCGGTAAATAAATTAGATATAACCAGATTTTCGGGTAATAAAATTTTGGTTAATTTAATCTTCATCAAACTCTCTATTTCTTGCTTGAACTCATGTTCGTAATCTGCCACAAATGATATTGCAATACCATCTTTGTTTGCACGACCAGTACGTCCAATTCTGTGCATATAATCTCCAGGAACTGGTGAAATATCGAAATTTATAACATGACTTACATCCGAAATATCTAGTCCGCGAGCAATAATGTCTGTTGCTATCAATACTCGATATTCATCTTCTTTAAATTTACGAAGTGCATTCAAACGCACACTATGCGATTTGTTCGAATGGGTAACACCAACTCTACCGGCAAATTTCTTATTCAAATGTTCGTGAATTCGGTCGGCTAGTTTTTTGTTATTTGCAAATACCAAAACCTTGCTCATGTTTTCATCTTCGGAAAGCAAAAGTTCCAAGAGATTAATTTTAGTAGCAATATTTGGAAGATGATAGGCAAATTGAATAATTCTTTCGAGCGGAGTTCCGTGAGGAGCAATTTCAATTTTATAGGGATTTATAAAATGTTCATTTATGAGCTTTTCAACATCGTCAGTGAGTGTTGCCGAAAACATCAAATTTTGACGTTTAGGAATGAGCGTTTCAAGAAGGTTGATGATTTGTGTGCGAAAACCAAGGTTCAACATTTCATCAACTTCATCGATAATGAGTTTTTGTATCGACTTCGTTTTTAAAACACCATTCATTGCCAAATCTATCATTCGTCCAGGAGTAGCAACTAAAATATCTAATCCAGCATGAACTGCAGCTTTTTGTGTGTTTATATTTGTTCCTCCATATACACCAGCAACTCGCACTGTCATATAAGTTGTAAGTTTTTTTATTTCAGCAATAACCTGAATAACCAACTCGCGGGTAGGGACTAGTATCAATACTCTTGGATCGCGTTGTTCCGAATATGAAAGTTGACGTAGCACTGGAAGTAAATATGCAAAAGTTTTTCCCGTTCCTGTTTGTGCTATACCTACTACATCGCGACCCGACATTACGATAGGAAAAGATTCATGTTGAATAGGAGTTGGATAAACATATTCCAAGTCCGTTAATGCATTCAACAATGGTTTATTAAGATTTAATGATTCGAAACTCACAGTTTTATTTTATAATTATAAGGCAAAGGTAAGGAAAAGAATATACTAATGGTTATAGCTCAATTATGATTTGTCAATTAAGCACTAATAATTAACAATTAAACATTATTTATATCTTTGCTTTCAATTAATAATGATATTTAAAATAGAACTATGAGAAAAACTATTTTTGCTTTTGCAGCATTATTCCTACTTTCAAATTCGGGTTATAGTCAATTAGTAAAAAGAAATACCGTTTTTGAAAAGGGTGATAATGTTTTCAATTTGGGAGTTGGAGCAGGCGATCCTGCGTATATGTTTACTGGCTGGAAAACTGCTATACCTACAATTTCGCTTTCACAAGAATATTGTTTTATCGACGATTTGCTTGATGTTGCATCAGTAGGTATTGGAGGTTATATTTCATTTTCGTCGCATAAAAGAATTGAGTCTATTTGGGGAATTGATGAAACCTATCATGTTTATGATTTTGTGTTTGGAGCTCGTGGAGTATTTCACTATCAATTAGTAAAAGATATCGATACCTATGCTGGCGGAATGATTGGTTTTGATATTCAAGGTGATGATTATGATAATTCATTTGGATCAAGCAAGCTTAATGGCAGTAGACCAGTTGGTGCTGCTTTTGTAGGTGCTCGTTATTATGTTACCGATAAATTTGCATTCAATAGTGAATTCGGTTACGGAATTTCAATTTTCACTTTTGGTGTATCGGCTAAGTTATAACATTAGATTTTTAATAAAATTGAAAAGGCTGTTTCAAATTAATTGAAACAGCCTTTTTTGATTATTTTGAATTAGTCTATTTTTTTATAATTGGAACTAATACAGAATCAGCATATGTCGATGACGTAATACTTAGTGAAATTTTTTGGTCTAATATATGATCAGTGTATTCAATACATTTATCTGCTATCACATCATATAAGTCCAAGTCGATAGTACTTGTTAAAGTGTTGAATGAGATATTTTCTGTTTTAGTACCACCTACTGTTTTAGTTATTATTGTACCTGTCACTTTACTGTATTTACCCGTGAGTGTAGTTCTATTCTTGTAAAAACCATACGATGCAATATTTGCAGTCATGTTATATTCATAATTTGCTACTATATTATTTGATAGCGTATGACTGTATATAATTGAATCATTATTATATATTTTTAAAGCAATTCTCGAATCATACATAAGTTCTTTTGCTGTTGGGTCGAACAATACACCATAGTATGAATCAGCAGTCATTGAACCAATGAATTGATCTGTGAAATCAGCTTCTTTAAATGATTCTAAATATGAGTCAACAAAGAATTTCATGTCTGCTAAAAAAACGGGAGCCGAAATAGGTGAATAATCTTTTGAATAGTGATGACCAAAAGCATACATTCTATCGTATTTGTCGATATATGAAATGGTTCCTGTTGCTCCTAGTAATGTTAAATTTCCAATACCTTCGATAACCGTTGCCGACATTCCAGGTATTATATTCGTAACTGTATTAATTTTAAGTTTTGAGTTTGGAATTACTTCTGATGAATTTACAACTTCATATTTTGATAGAATGTTGTTTGGATTTCTACTTATCAATCGATTTATAAATTCTTTTGTAAAACCTTTACATTGGTACGATGATTCTATTGGATAAAGACCATGATTTGCTAAGTCAATTGCTTCATTGTTCGATTTTGTTACATTTGAAATTGATAGTAAATCATCTATTGCTCGTGCTATAAATTGATGATTGTCTCCAGAAAATCCATAGCATAATGCACCTGCTAATTTTCCTTCTTTGGTGTATAAAGGTGATCCACTATCGCCTGATCCTATTACAATACCTGGAATGCTACAATATATTAATTGCTCTCCATCAACAAGTGTTGCAGATTCAAAATAGGCGGTATATTCTCGTACTTCAAATCCAGTTCTGTTTAAACGGATTTTCATTTTTTCTCCTTTTACTAGTCCTTGCACTTGACTGAAGGTAACTCTTGCTGTAATATTATTATTTACGACAACTCCTGTTTCTTTTTCTGAACTTATTGTTGTGTATTCCTTTGTACAACTAATAAAAGATAATACACCGAATAGGCCAATTGCCAAAATTGTTTTTTTCATTGTTTTTTTATATTTAATTAGAACTCTCTGACGGTTTTGTTTGTTGTGAAATCGTGTGCAAATGTAATATTCAATTTGAAAATACAATGCTCTTTTGCTTTAAAAAAACACACAAAAAAAGCAGTATATCGATATAATATACTGCTTTTCTGAATGTAAGTATTTACTCTTTGTTTATTCTTTTACGAAACGAGCTTTAGTAGTTAATTCGTTTGAATGAATAACAATTTGATACAATCCACTATTTAAGCTATTAATGTTAATAGCTTCTGATGAATATTGTCCTCTTTGAACCAATTGACCAAGCATATTGTAAATTTCATAATTGCTTAAAGCAAGTTTAGCTCTAACGTGTAATTCATTGTTTGCTGGAACAGGGTAGAGGGTTACTTCAAAGTCACCATCAACAATTGTTGAACTTACTAATTCCGACTCAGCCATATTACTTAAACTTTGGCTATATGGTCCACTATCCGATTTTAGTTTTCCAGCAAATACCGAGTCAGGTAATTCAAATGCAATACGATATTTGTATCCTTTTTTATGGTTTTTATAGGTTTGTTTTAAAACTTCACTACCTAATGCATCAGATTCATATAAAGTGTCGATGTTTTTACCTTTGTTAATTACATATATTTGATATTGCTTAATGGTCATACCTTTATACGAATTCCATTCAAGAATTACCTCAGTAGACTGATTTGTACTTTGTGACGGTGTAAGGTGAATCGTTTTATGTATTTCACTTTCTGCTTTTGCAGAACAAACCGAATCGCTAGTAATTAATTTATACGAATATGCTTTCAATGTTGCATCAGCATTTTTATCAACGTAATATGTTGAATCTTGTGCACCACGAATAGCAATAGTTTTGAATGTAGCAGATGTATCGTTCAAACGTTGAAGTTCGTATCCCGATGTACCTTTACCTTTTGTTGGAGTCCAAGCTACAATTATACCTGTTCCTTCTTGGTTGTATGTTGCTACTTTTATTTGTTCAGCAAAAGTATTACGAACTGTTATAGCAACATTAGCAGAACTTGAACAGCCTTTTGCATCAGTACCAGTTACAGTAAATGTTTTTGATTCAGCAATAGCAAATGCAGTGTTGTCAGTTACATTATTGTCCCAAGTATACGATGTAGCTCCGTTACCAGAAAGAGTAACATTAGTATTAGCACAAACAATGTTTTTGTCGGCTTTCGTAGTTACTGTTGGTAATGCATTCACTACAATGTTAACATGAATAGTATCGATACAACCAACGCCATTTGTTCCTGTTGCAGTGTATGTACCACTTATCGAAGGAGCAAACTCTTGACCATTAGTTACACCATTGTCCCAAGTTAGGGTAGGAGCACCCGATGCGTCAAGTGTTACTTTTTGACCATTACAAATGGTATATTGTTTTGTATTGATTGCAAGTTCTGGAACTTCATTTACCGTAACCGAAGTAATAGCAGTGTTAATACATCCATTAATGTCGGTACCAGTCACAGAATAAGTATTGTTTCCTAAAGTTGTAATTTTAAAATCAGGACCATCGCTAATACTATTCGACCAAACATAGTCTTTAGCACCAGTAGTTGTAAATGTTACTGAATCGCCAAGGCAAATAGTTGCTTTGCTAGCTTGTAAACTTACTGTAGGTAATGGATTAACGATTACGACTGTTGAGTCAAAAGCTTTACATCCATTAGGTCCTGTTACTGTTACAAAATAAGTTCCTTCATTTTGAACAACTAATGAGTTATTGGTTGAGGTTTGTGTCTTAAATTTATCTGTCCAAGAGTAGGTACTTCCTGTATTTGCAGTAAGTGATGTCGATAATCCTTGGCAGAATGATGCTGTTTTCAATAATCCCGCAATAGGAAGTGTTTTTACTTCTGTTACTACAATATTATCAGATGAAACGCATCCCCCAAAATCAGTTACTGTAACCGAATATGTTTTAGCTGTTTTATTGTCTAATGCTAAAGTCGCAGCAGTACTTCCATCTTGCCATTTGTACAATTTGAATGCTCCTGGATTAAGAGTTACTGAGCTTCCTTCACAAATAGCAGTGTCTTTACCAAGTGAAACAGCTTTGTTTACTTTAATTTTAATAGTATCAACAAATACGTTTAATCCTTTTTGTGCAGTTACAATTAAAATGGTATCGCTAACAATAGTTGGAAGTATTGAACTTGTTTTATCACCAGTATTCCAACTGTAAGCATTTAAATTTGTAAGATTAACTGAAATTGGAACAATCGAACCTTTACATACAGTAGTGTCATTATTTACAATACCAAATACGGTAATCAAACCTGTTTTCACTACACTATCAATACCTTTTGAGTTTTCAGCTAATAAGGTTACTGAATATACTCCTGGTTTATTAAAGGTGCATTCAGGATTTAATGCATTTGAAGTTGCAGGATTTCCACCTTTAATTTCCCATTTCCACGATTCAGCACCAAGAATTGAAGCACTTAATTCAATAGGAGTTCCTACACCTATTGTCGTATTTGGCATAGTGAATGAAATATTTGGTTTAGTCATCCACGATGAACCAACAGGTGCA